>Ga0075163_10003660_pt1 | contig 20659 bp, 19 predicted proteins | sample JI1023141ADNA_FD_71478 | JGI IMG/M metagenome (GOLD analysis project Ga0075163, IMG submission 71478) | Wastewater effluent complex algal communities from Wisconsin, to seasonally profile nutrient transformation and Carbon sequestration -... | ecosystem: Engineered > WWTP > Effluent > Algae... | reverse complement strand
ACAGTTTGGCTAACGGCTTTTATTTTCCAACAACGACTTTTGCAAAACGGATCAGTTTATCATTCAGGTAATAACCCTTTTCTAACTCATCCACTACTTTTCCTTTCAATTCAGCATTCACTTCTATTTCGGTAATGGCTTCATGTTTTTCAACATCGAATTCAGTGTGCATGCTTTTCATGGCTGATAAACCTTTTTGCTGAAGGGTATTGCGCAGTTTATTAAATACAAGCGCATTTCCTTCTTTAAGCTGATTGATGTCTTCGATATTTTTCATTTGTTTCTCGGCACGATCACAATCATCCAGCACTTCGAGCAGGGAAGCAATGATTTCTTTTCCGGCAGTTTGCATCAGTTCAATTCTCTCTCTGGCTGTACGGCGCTTGTAATTGTCGAATTCAGCAAATAAACGCAGGTATTTGTCTTTCTGGTCCTGCAATTCTGCCTGAATTTTTTCAAGCGCTGAATCAATGGCAGCATCAGGGTTACTTAAATGTGTATTTCCTGGAATATCTGCATCTGCATTTATATCCATATCCAGTTGTTCTTCAGCGGGCATTTTGTTCTCTTCCATACGTATACATTAAAATGTTTGCAAAGGTACAATAGTCAAACATTCTGCCAATGAATGATTACAGCCATTTTGACATTAAAAGGATAATAGAAAGGAAGGGGAGACTTATTTTACCACCTGGAACTTACCCGATTCAAGGATAAGGCCGTTTTTGTCGCGTAACTGGTAAATGTAGATACCTCTGTAGAAATCCTCGAGGTTTACGATGTTTTTAGGAGAAATGTTCTTTTGTTCAAATACTTTCTTTCCCATGAAGTTGAAGATCAGTAGGGAGTAGGTATTATCGTAACCACGCTGAAAATCAAAATTGATTACCGCAGTAGATGGATTTGGATAAAACTTAATAAATCTGGTGCCGTTAGAACCCTGATCAGGGCTTATTCTATTTTGAGCAAAAGATGTAAAAGTTATTCCTATACCGATTATTAATATGTAAATAAATTTCTTCAACTACGTAAATATAGTGAAACAGTTTAATTATGCAATATAAATCTAACTAATTTAATGTCAAATTTCAGTGGAATTGGTCAGATTTTCCCGCTTTTATTTGACTGATTATTAAGGTAAACGTTTAATGGTTTCATTTATTGCATTGAAGTTGGGAACATCTCCGGCACTTTCCAATACTTCTGCATATTGTATAACTCCTTGTTTATCAATAATAAATGCAGATCTTTTGCTTACACCTTTCATACCCATATCAGTAAAAGAAGCATAAATTGACTCATATTGGTTAGAAACTTCTTTATTGAAATCGCTCAGCAATTGAAAATTATACTGTTGTTCTTCCTTGAATTTGGCCAGGGTAAATACAGAATCGACCGAAATACCCAACACTTCTGCATCGGCATTGTTATAACGGGCAATATCGTCCCTTACAGCACATAGTTCTTTGGTACAAACCCCGGTAAATGCCTGGGGGAAAAACAAAAGCAGTACATTCTTTTTACCCTGGTAATCGGAGAGGGTTACTTTGGTTTTTTCAGAATTGAATAGACTGAATCCGGGAGCTGGCTGACCAATTTGAAGTGGCATAATTATGATAATAGATGTTGAGTGAAAAATGTTTAAAAACGGACAATAACAATTCCTGATTTAAAAAGTTCACTGATTTTAAAAAATACATAAGGCCCCGCCTTGCGGCAGGGCCCTTGTTATCCAAACAATCCATAAAAACAAAAATCTTTAAGTTGTTAGTACAGGACTTTTGTAGCGGATTGTATAAGTTTTAAAATTTAGGGCAACGAACGGCATCCTGGCTGCTGTTGTTGCGGGCATATTTCTGGTAAGTTAGTGATACTTCAAAACCACCCTGTCCGTTACTGCTTTGCTTTAGTTGCGATATATTGGCATCATAACTAACGGCAATGGCTATGGGCTTAAATTCGAGTTTTGCTACAGGGATCAGTGCGTCTTTCCAGCGCAGATAGGCGCCTGCATGCAAAGTATATTTCGGGTTATCATTTTCATCCAGCTTCCAGGAATAAAGTGCGCCTGCAACTGTTTCTGTATAACTTCCCTGTTTGCTGTGATCGGCCTGGATGGTGAAGTACGACTTATCTGTCATACTCATCCTGAAACCTCCCGATGCAACCCATTTTGGTGTCATCTCCTGTTCGCTTGAACTGTAAAAAGAAATTTTCTTTGGTTTATTAAAATGATGATAAGCAAGGCCTGCAAAAAAGTTATTATTAACGTTGTCGCCTACCTGCGAATTGATACTCATACCAACACTTCCATCAATATAAGAGTAGGAGGGTTTGGTGAAAGTTTCTCCATCTGCGAGTCCACCATTGTAACCTGTTCCATCATACTGGCTGTTGGTAGTCATTTTACTTCTGTCTAAACGACGTTGAACCCATCCGGCCATGAAGCCGAGAGAGAGATAGGTATTTTTTTCCTGGCCCAGTGATTTATGATAATTCAAAGCTGGTAATACATGTGTGGAAGTGAGTGCAACAGATCCGGCTTTATCGTATAAAACCTGTCCGCCCATCGTAATATAATCATCTCCTCTGCCTACGGGCATTTTGAATTCTGCACTTACAGAAGTTGTTTGATAAGGTGTGGTTACACTGTTCCATTGAGATCGGTATACCGATTGCATTCTTACATCGCCCGAGAAAAGTCCCGCCAATGAAGGGTTACGCAGCAATGGTGTTTCAAATATCTGGGAAAAGTGAATGTCCTGTGCACTGGCAGCGGTTGAACATACCAGCATGGTGAAACCAAAGAACGCTTGTATGAATTGTTTCATGGGATTGGATAGTGTTTTTCAGTGATACCAGTATATAAACGCTTTTTGCTGGAGTTTAGTATAAAAAAGCTCCTTAATAAAGGCTTAGCCGGGCCGCCGAAATACTTGTTTTTAATATTTTTACTGACTTCTGAATTTGAAAAAAAAACAGGGCTTGCACAAGGCAAACCCTGCCTTATTCCATAAAAACAAAAGCTACTTTAATTTATTTTATGAGTGCCACATTTCCTTTGAATGTGAGCACAGTGTTGTTATCGCACAATACTTCCACCATGTAAACAAATACATCGGGGTTGAGCTGCCTTCCTTTGAAAGTGCCATCCCATGCTTTTGAAGGATCGTTGGCATTGAAATTATTTTTTTCGAATACCACTTCACCCCAGCGAGTAAATATTTTAATTGTTTTAATGCTGAATACACCACTTCCTCTTGGATAGAACAGATCATTTGCACCATCACCGTTAGGTGAGAACGTATTCGGGATAAACATATTCGCACCATTACAGATAACGTTAACGGTTAACTGATCTGTAGCTTTACAGCCTCCCTGGTTGCTTACTTCTACCCTGTATGTTGTTGTTTCTCTTGGTTTAATGGTAATGCCCGGGAATATATTCCTGAAGATGGCACCTGTTGGCGACCATTTCGCATCGATTACGTCATTGGAAACACTTGGAATGAGGTCGATCGTTTGTCCAACATTTATAGTCCTGTCTGCACCGGCTTCCACTGTCGGAATTTTATAAACTACCACCGGTATATAAGCAGTATCAGTAAAACAGTTCCTGTCATCGGTACCCACCACACGGTAACGGGTAGTTACTGTAGGACTGGCCAATGGTGTTGCCGAAGTTGGATCATCCAGACCTGTAACCGGCGTCCATGAATAAGTTGCTGCACCCGAAGCCGATAAACGCATCGATTGACCAACACACAAAGTATCGCCCGGATTATTCAGCATGTTGAAAGGATATTTCACGCTTACTTCAATGCTATCTCTGCTGCTGCAACCGTGTATACTTGTACCTGTTACAATATAGTTGGTAAGGGTGCCGGGATTGGCAACCGGGCTGGCGCAGTTATCACAGCTTAAGCCTGTTGATGGCGTCCAGGAATACCTGTCTCCACCTGTAGCAGTAAGGTTTACACCTCTTCCCAGGCAGATCATCGTATCTAAGCCTGCATTAATAACTGGTATCGCATATGCTTCAACGGTAGTTGTTACAGTGTCCATACATCCGGTACTGTTGCTGAGCAATAATCTAACAGGATATGTTCCTGCTGTTGTGTACAATTGTGCCGGAGGGTTTTGCAAAGTTGATGTATTGCCATTGCCAAAATCCCATTGCCAGTTGATAGCTGATGTGTCGGGTACTGCCAGTGATGCACCAAAGTTTACAGTAAGATCTGTACAACCGTTGGCCGATTGTGTAAGCAATCCTTGCGGAGAAGCTACAATAGTAACCGGTGCAGTACTGAGGAGTGAATCTCGGCAACCTGTTTGAGTACTCACAATCAGTTGCGGGTAATAAGTACCAGGAGCTGAATAATGATGTGATGGGTTTGCAGAGGTGGAACTGTTGCCATCCCCGAAACTCCATTGGTAAGTTGTGATCGGGTCGTTACCGGAACTGTTATTGGTAAATTGAATGGTTCCTTCATCACACAATGGTTGTGCATTGAAACTGAATGCCGGCGTAACTCCGAATACCCTGATGGTATCGGTTCCTGTAATCGGCACAAGACAGCCCGCAGCATCCCGTAGAATCATTTTCGGTAAATATTCACCCGGTATGTCGTATGAATGTGAAATAATAGAATCAGTGGTTGCAATGGTAGATCCATCGTTGAAATCCCAGATAAATGATATCCTGTCTCTGGTTGTTGCCCTGAAGTTTACCGTCAGTGGTGAACATCCGTTCAGTCCGCCATAGGTAAAGGTTCCATAAGGACCTCTTACAACAATGGTTTGTTCTTTAATGGAGGTACATCCGCCAGGTCCGGTTACGGTAAGCCTGGATACATATACTCCGGGAATAGAATAAAAGTGCGATGGGTTTGCCGTTGTAGAGGTTGTTCCATCACCGAAATCCCAGACCTGTGAAACATGGTTCTGCGAGTTATTGGTGAAATCTACTACCAATGGTGGGCAGGTTCCCAGTGTATCGCTTACATTGAACAAGGCAACCGGGGTCCTGATCGATACATAACTGTTACGGATAGTCGAATCTGTACAGCCGAACTGATCTACAACTACCAGTTTTACCGAGAAGTTCCCATCAGTTAGATAATTATGCACAGGATTCTGTACGGTTGATGTGGATCCATCGCCGAAATCCCATAAGTAGGTAAGGTTTGGCCCGGTGGAAGTACTGGTGAACCGTACGTTTCTGTTCGGACAGGTTGATGTATCTGTTGTGCTGAAATTCGCCTGGGGTTGTGAGATCATCAGCAGGTTCGATTTAACGATTCTGTGTGAACAACCGCTGCTATCTATCACCGTTAGTGATACAGAGTATACACCCGGTAAAGCATAGTTGTGCTGGAATGGTCCTGAACTCAGCGTATCAATATGGCCATCCCCGAAATTCCAGATCCAGGTTACAATGGGATTGCGACCATCTGTAGCGGAACTGTCAGTAAATGTAATATTACTCATCAGACAGGTGCCTGGTACAGATGATCCGAAGTTGGCTGTTGGCCCGTTTACAGTAATGTATTGGGGTTTTATCAATGTGTCTTTACATCCGTTAATATCTGTTATGATCAGCGAAACTGTGTAAATGCCTGAGATGTTGTATCGCTTGATAACAGTAGCATTGCTGCCAAATGTACCATCCCCGAAACTCCATCGGTAAGAAGCTATATTGGTGGCAGTGTTGCCTACCGCTGTAAAGGTTACGGTATTGGTTTTACATATCGTTGTATCGGATGCGGTAAAGTTTGCTCTTTCATCGATTACCCTCACATTCACATCCCTCGTATAGCTGCAACCGGTAGTTGTATTGGTTACTGTTAACGAAACCACGTAAGTTCCTGCTGCTGCATAGGTATGCACCGGGCTCGGGATATTTGAGGTATTGCCATCTCCGAAATTCCACTGCCAGGTATCGGCACCGATAGAACGGTCTACAAAAGTTCTGGTTAATTTGCTCGTACAACTAGAGGTCACATTGAAACGGGCAATTGGAGGAAGTACATGAATAAAGTCTTCAATCAATAAAGTGTCCGGACAACCATTGTTCAAAGCAATCAGCTGAACATCGAAATAACCGGTATCGGTATAAGTATGTTCAGGATTCTGAAGAATAGAACTGGCACCATCTCCGAAACTCCACAACCAACCGGTGATTTCACCAACCGGTGTAGAAAGATCGGTAAATACAACCGGTGTTTCGGCACATACATCCTGTGGTGTTGCGCTGAAAGCAGCCTGTGGCCTTGTTCCGGCCCTGATACCAGCGGCAACAGTAACTGTATCACGGCATCCGCTGGCAGTTGTAATAATCAGTTGAATATTGAATACGCCAACACCAAATGTATGGGTCGGACTTTGATCTGTAGAAGTATTACCATCTCCGAAATCCCATAAATAGGAAACAACAGGATCGGGAGAGTTTACACTCGAGTTGAACGTCCAGGTTAACGGAGCACATCCTTCCTGTGGAAGATTGTCGATCGTTGCATGTGGCAATTGTATCTGAACATATTGATCACGTACAAGCGTATCCGCACATCCGTCGTCATTGGATGCTATTAATGTAACTGTATAACTGCCTTCAGCAGTATAAGTATGTGTTGGTAAAACCTGTGTTGAGGTATTGCCATCTCCAAACGACCATTGGTAATTAGTTGCTCCTGTACTGGCATTGTTGAAACTAACTGTGAGAGGAGCCTGGCAGGAGGCTAGCGGACTTGCATTGAAAGTGGCCACTGGCTTAGGTATTATCCTGATATTCCTGATCAGTGAATCACTGCAGGCGCCGAAATTATTTACAAGTTTAATCTGGTAGTTACCAGGAGTACTGTATGATTTAACCGGGTTAACTGCAGTAGAAGTAGTGCCATCACCAAAATCCCAGAAAACACTGGCAGCAGGTGGATTTGAACTATTGGTAATCGGTATTACTGTATTAACACAGGCAGTAGCCGGTGCTGTAAACTGCGTTTGTGCGTTACCTATAGTAATGGCATTTGTTCTGATCAAGGTGTCTCTGCAACCATTCGCATTGGTTACCACCAGCTGAAGTGTATAGGTTCCTGCAGTGGTATAAGTATGTGAAGGATTTACTTGCGTTGAAGTGATGCCATCACCGAAGTTCCACTGGTAGGTAAGTGCTCCGGTTCCGGTTGAAAGATTCTGAAAATTGATGCTCACAGGCGGTGCACAACTGCTCGGAGTACTGTTAGAAAAGTTAGCCGTAGCGCCATTGATCACATTGATCAGTTGCGTACGGGTTATGGTTTGAAAGCAACCATTGCTGTTTCTTACCCTTAATGATACGTTGAAGTTTCCTGATGAGGTATAAACATGTGATGGATTCTGCAGGGTTGAAAATGTACCATCACCAAAATCCCATTGCCAGCCATTGATTGTTCCACTACCGGCAGTACTCAGATCGGTGAAGTTCACCGTCATCGGGTAACAACCTGCTGTTACACTGGTTGAAAAGTTTACGGTAGGCTTGGCATAAATAGTGATGTACTGATTCCTGATCAGTGAATCTCTTCCAGCAGCATTTTGAACAACCAGCTTGATGTTGTACTGGCCCGGGTTGAAATAAGTTACCGAAGGATTGCGCAGGAACGAAATCGTTCCATTGCCGAGGTCCCATCTCCATGAAGTAGGGTTGCCAGTTGAAAGATCGGTAAAATTAACTACGAGGGGAGCACATCCTGTAAGCGGATTTGCCGAGAAGTTTGCACTTGGTTGTGCGAAACCTGCAATGCTGATAAGCGTTAGGAATACAGCTACACAACTGGTTTTAACCAGGGTTGTAATAGTCATAGGGATTGGCTTTTGCTTTTATGAATCGGCAGTTTATGGAACTACCAATCGTATTAACAGAATAAAAGCAAAAAAATTGTGTAAAAGGGAAAAAATTATAATCTTTCCATATGAAGTACTTTGGCTGCAGTACTTCCCCAGGGAGCCAGTTTCATTACCGGAATGGCTTTTTCCTCGAAACGCCATTGCCTGTTTAAGAAAGTAAATTCTGTGGGTACAGATGGTTGATTGATCGTTATGACCAGTTTGCCGAAATCTTCATTGCTGCTCCAGGTGCCATTGTAAACCAGGCTGCCTTTCTTTGCAGTCATCGGGCCATCGTAATAAGTATTTTTTAAAAGCCTGAACACCCAGCCATCATATTGAGTAGTGATGTCTGTGCCTTCATCAGAAGCATATTTTACTTTAAAATCACGGTTCAGTATATTCGACTCGAAGTATTGTTCCAGAACATTGGCTACATATGTTTCCTTTGTTTTTTTACAACTCGTTGCAAGCAGCAGGGCCGACAACAAAACAGCTATTATGAACCTGGTTTTATAAAATAATGAAGGCATATTACCGGTTAAATTTTGTATAAATATCGGTAAATTTTTTGGTTGCATAATCTATAAAATATTGGCTGTTCAGTGTTTCGCCGGTAGCTTTTGCACAAAGCGCTTCTGAACTATAATAACGACCATGCGGATAGATTTGTTGTTGTAACCAGTTTAAAACGAGGGTAGTTTCACCATTTTGGATCCGGGTTTCGAGCGCATCTGTTTTTTTACTGATATGTGTAAAAAACTGTGCAGCATACAAACTACCGATGCTGTAAGTGGCAAAATAGCCAAAACTACCATGGCTCCAATGTACATCCTGAAGGCAACCCGATTTATCATCCGGCACGGTAACCCCCAGGTATTTCAGGTAATATTCATTCCAGATGGCCGGGATGTCTTTAGCTGTTAGACTTCCTTCGATGAGCTTTTTTTCAATTTCATAGCGGATCATAACATGAAAGTGATAAGTCAGTTCATCGGCTTCTGTGCGGATGAGCGACGGACTTACCCTGTTGATACCGGCATAGAATTGTTCAACAGAAACATTTTTGAATTGTTCCGGAAAATATTCCTGAAGCAAAGGATAATTGTGTTTCCAGAAAGGCAGACTTCTGCCCACACAATTTTCCCATAACCGGCTCTGGCTTTCATGAATACTGAGGCTGCAGTACTCACCTAACGGCAAGCCGTATTCGCTGGCAGGCAAGCCCTGTTCATAAAGTGCATGACCGCCTTCGTGCAGGCAACTCCAGGTCATGTTGCCGAAATCATTTTCATCTATACGGGTGGTTACTCTAACATCGTGACTGTTGAAGTTGGTGGTAAAAGGATGTTCGCTGATGTCCTGTCTTCCTGCATCAAAATCGAAATGCATTTTCTTCAAAAGTTCCAATCCGAATTTCCATTGTGCATCTTTGTCAAAATGCTGATGCAGAAATTGATTGTTTACTTGCGGTTGATCCTTGATCATTTCCAGCAAAGGAGAAAGTTTTTCTCTTAAGGAGGAAAATAATTTATCCGTAATGGCCACCGTTAGCCCCTTGTCGTAATCATTCATTAAGGCATCGTAAGGATGCTTCTCATAGCCGAGCAGGTCTGCTTCCTGTTTTTTCAGTTCGATGATAGCATGAAGCGGTTCAAGGAAATGGCTGAAATTATTTTCATTCCTGGCTTTGATCCATGCATGAAAACTCCTGTTCACGGCTTCGCTCATATTGCGTACAAAGCTTGCCGGTAGTTTCCGGCTTTTCTGATAATCTTCCAGGCTGAGGGTTACATTTCTTTTTTCCGAAGCGGATAAATCATTGTTTCCGGCCAGGTCGGTAAGTAGCCTGCCCATTTCATCGCTGGTGAATTGTTCATGTGCCAGTTCACTGAGTGTAGCGATCTGCCGGCCACGGAAATCGCCGCCCTTGGGTGGGAGATGGGTTTCCTGGTCCCATTGCAAAACTGCCGATGCATATTTTACATCGGCAATTTTCTGCATAGCATTTTTATAAGATTCGTAAGTACTATTCATTAAAGGGGTTTATAGGTATAAAGCAGGATGGTTGTATCTGCGCCATCAACAATCGTTGCTTTAACGGGAAGATTATTTGTATTATAGGTGTAACTGAAATCGTCGTCAAATGTTACACCTGAAAAGATATTGTTTTCTACGTGGGACAGTATATTATTAAATGAAAAATAATCAAAAAACAATGTTTCTCCTGAGGGAGATGATTGATGCGCTTTATAAATATGCTGCCGTGCAAAGGGACTGACTTTATTGTCATATGTATAAGCTGTCTCTGATATAAATTGCATGGTGCCACCATTAGAATCGTTATATCTCACGCTTGAAAGGAAATTACCGGAAGCATCCAGCATAACGGTATCAAGAATATTAACAGTATCTGGTGAAGGTTGAATAGTTTCATTTTTACCCCTGCCATATCTTTTATCCCCGCCATAGGTATAGTCGAAAGTTAAATATCGGGTATTTACATTAGTACCACTGGTAAATTTGAGATAGGATGAGTCTCTCAGTATTCTGCCATTAGCATCATAAGTATAAAATTTAGTAGTTGAATCCAGAAACATGTTATCGGATTCTATGAGTAATGATTTGTTTGGAAAACTATCGGATCCATTGTAATAGTAATTATAAGAAGTGAAGGAAGCTCCGGATAATTCATTAAAGATCCAACCAGTGATTCTTTTCTGCGCATCATAACTAAACGTCATGATATATTGCGTATCCAGTCCGCTTCCGTCATCATACAATTCGTATATTTTGTCAAGATAGATACTGTCATTGGTTGGAGTAGGTGGATTAACAACTGCGCCAAAATCATCTACTTCTTTCTGGCAGGAAATTATTGTACAAAGTGTAATAAAGGGCAGGAAAAGTTTAATTGTCTTTTTCAATTGTGTGTTTTTTTTCAAATCTACATTTTTTTTAATAACGGTTGAATTTCTATCAATTAATCAACAGAAATAGCAGCATTGAGTTGTTTTTTAAGGATTCAGAATTGTATGAAACGGATGTGCTTGTTTCTTTTTCAATAAAAAAACTGCCAATATAGATTTCATATTGGCAGTTTTTTGCTTAAATATCAATTACATCAAAAGCATTACAATTGTCTGTAAGTGTATAGAAGTACACTGGTATCTGTTCCATTCACCAAAACAGATTTTACCGGAAGGTTATTGCTGTTATAAGTCCAGGTAAAATTTTCATTCAAAGGCGAGGATCCAACAGGTGTAATGGTTTCGATGTGCGACATCATATTGTTGAAAGGCATGTATTCATAGAACAATGATTCTTCATTTGAATAAGCCTGTTGGTGTGCTTTGAATATATTTTGTCTTGAAAAAGGATTTATCTTATTATCGTAGGTATAGTTCGCATTGCTGTACAATTCCATGTTGCCGGAAATTTCATCGGTATAACGTACAATTGAAACAATGTTTCCGGATGCATCAATTGATGCAGTATCGCGGTAAAAATAAACAGATGTTGTTGGTTGCAGGTTTTCTTTTCTTAAATCGCCAAATCTTTTACCCGGTGCATAGCTGTAATTGAAAATTTCAATAGCGTTACTTCCGGAAGAAGGTCTTGAAATTAAAGATGAATCCTGCAGGTTTTTTCCACTGGCATCATAAGTATGGAAAGATAAAATAGTATCGGGTGTGCCGGGATCATAATCGATGAAGAGCGTTTTAAAAGGAATGGTATCTGTACCATTGTAATAATAATTATAGTCTATATAGGGTCCTGTTAAAACATCAGTTATACTCCATTTGGTAATTCTCTTCTGCGCATCATAACTGAATTGAATGATAGCTACCGTATCTAAACCTGTTCCGTCATCGTACAATTCATACATTTTATCGAGGTATATACTATCGTTTGTTGGAGCTGGCGGATTTACAATTGTTCCGAAATCATCTACTTCTTTCTGGCAGGAAATAATTAAAGCACTTAGCAGTAAGTAGAATAAAATTTTCTTTTTTGATGTGATCATTATAATTGATTTGATTATTCTATGTTAAAGCGCTTTGTATTCCAGCAGGTATTTGAGATAATCTCCTGCAGTGCTTCTGGAAGGAATATTCATGTAAACAGGATAGCCCCTGTTGTTGTAATTAATGCTGACAGTAATATTGAATGTGCCACTGTTTGGGCCGGTAACAACTTCGTTTACCTGAGTAATATTATTGGGAACCTGGATGAAATCCTCTTCTGCTGAAGAAGTAGGATTAACTTCCCTGGTTTTATAAATATTGAGTTTTTTGTATGGATTGGGATGATTGTCGTAGGTGTAGGTTGCAACTCTGCGTTGGCTGAATAGCTTGGTAATATTGCTGGTAATATTTCCATTTGCATCTACTGTTGAAGAATCGGTAATCGCTCCTCCCATTTGACTGCTGTAAATTTTACCACTTAAATATTCATAGGTGCGAATCCCTGTTGAAAAACCTGTTGAAGGAGATGGAGGTGTTCTGGAAGATATTAAGAAAGAATCCTTGATCCTAAAACCAGCAGAGTTGAAAAAATAATAAGTGATAGTTGTATCAAAGTAAAACCCTGCATCATCAGTAAGCTTTGTCATCCTGAATGGAAGCGTATCGCTACCCTGGTATTCAAAATGCTGACTTACAAAAAAGCGTGTACCCGTTGCAGTGTAAGTTGAATCATATACCCAGGTTACTCTTTTCTGATTATCATAATAAAACTGAATCAATTGTGTGGTATCTTCTCCGGAAGCATTGGGTTCTACCAGAAATATTCTGCTTAAATAATTACTATCCGGTACCGAAGGGTCAGGAGGATTGTTATTTACTGTATCATTACTCTTGGAACAGGATGCCAAAATAAAAAGGTATAATACGGGAAGGATTGCAGCTAGTTTTCTTTGCATACGTTTTTTTTCAAATCTACATTTTTTCCCATACCAACATAAAATCAATACTTTTATTTTATGAAAATTGCTGAAATTATTTCATCACTTGAAGCATTGGCCCCTTCTGTTTTACAGGAAGATTATGACAATGCCGGTTTAATTACAGGCAATGCCGCTGATAACTGCACCGGAATCCTGGTTTCCCTGGATGCTACTGAAGCTGTGATCCAGGAAGCGATTGATAAAAAATGTAACCTGGTGGTTGCACATCATCCCATCGTATTTAGGGGTTTGAAGAAGATCAATGGCAAGCATTATGTAGAACGGGCCATCATCAAAGCCATCAAAAATGATATTGCGCTTTTCGCCATTCATACAAACCTTGATAATGTGTTAACAGGCGTGAACGGTAAAATCGCCGATAAAATCGGATTGATCAACCGATCGGTATTGGCGCCGAAACAAAACTTATTACAGAAACTGGCAGTTTTTGTTCCTAAATCCCATCATCAGCCGCTCATGGAGGCACTTTTTGCAGCAGGAGCAGGAGGTATCGGGCAATACAGCGATTGCAGTTTCAGCACAGAAGGAACAGGTACTTTCAAAGCCGGGGCTGGAACCAACCCATTCATTGGGCAAATCGGCAAACGGCATTCCGAAAATGAACAGAAAGTGGAAGTGATTTTCCCTGTTTGGCTCAGGAATAAAATTCTTCAGGCCATGCGGTCAGCACATCCCTATGAAGAAATTGCCTACGATTTGTATAATCTGGCCAATGCTTACCAGGAAACCGGATCAGGAATGATTGGAAAGTTGAGTGTTCCGATGGATGAACCGGAATTTCTGAATCACATTAAAAAAGAGTTTAATTTGAAGTTGATCCGGCATACAGCTCTTTTGGGTAAAAAAATAGAAAAAGTAGCGGTTTGTGGGGGAGCCGGAAGCTTTCTCACACAGGCTGCCATTGCTTCCGGAGCGGATGCTTATATCACCGCAGATGTGAAATACCATGAGTTTTTTGAGGCAGATAACAGGCTCCTGCTGGCGGATATCGGTCACTATGAAAGTGAACAGTTTACGATTGACCTGCTGGCTGATGTTTTAAGCCAGAAATTCCCTAACTTTGCCGTCCTTAAAACCGGGGTTCAAACCAATCCGGTTCACTATTTTACCAGTTAGGCAAGTATCGCCACCGCTACAAAATGTGAATCAGTTCATCTGGTCGGCTTTGAAAGGCGCAGATGCGGAATGAGAACAATCGCCGGTTAACAAAAAACAAATAAAAAAATATGGCTTCAGTAAAAGAATTTTCGGTTGAAGAAAAATTGTCTTCATTGGTTCGTTTACAAAAAATCGACAGCAAGCTGGATGAAATTCAGATCCTGAAAGGTGAATTGCCGATGGAGGTAAAAGACCTGGAAGATGAGATTGAAGGTTTGCACGCCCGTCAAACCCGTGTGGAAGAAGAAATCAATGGTATCCAGGAATTCATTGAACAAAAGAAAGAAGGGATCAAAGAAGCTCAGGCGCTGATCAAAAAATATGAAAAGCAAAGTGAGAACGTAAAGAACAATCGTGAGTTTGAAGCTATCAATAAAGAAATTGAAATGCAGCAGCTCGAAGAGAAACTTTGCGAAAAGCACATCAAAGATGCAACGGAAGAGATTGCTGAAAAAGCCCGTCAGCTTGAACTGGCCAAGAAAGCAGTAGGTTCAAAGGAAGCCAACCTGAATGCAAAGAAAGCTGAGCTGGAAAAAATCATCGGTGAAACAGATAAAGAAGAAAAGCACTACAATAAAGATGCAGCTGAAGCCCGTAGTCATGTAGATGAAAGGCTGATCACCAGTTACGACCGCATCCGCAAAAACTACCGCAATGGCCTGGCCGTTGTTCCGGTTGAAAGAGATAGCTGCGGCGGTTGTTTCCATGCCATTCCACCACAAAAGCAGAGTGAAATCAAACTCCGCAAAAAAATAATGGTGTGCGAAAACTGCGGAAGGATTCTCGTGGATGCCGACCTCAATGATTCTGTAGAAGTAAAATAAAAATAATCAAAAAATATTGTTGAAAGCCTGTTCAGATGAACAGGCTTTTTTCTTGCCTGTTTCCGCGGAACTTCGCTAATTTGCCACCTGATCCTGATGTTATTATGTTAGAGAAATTACACATACAGAATTATGCCATTATCGACGATCTGAGCATTCGTTTTTCAGATGGTCTGAATATCATTACCGGTGAAACGGGGGCCGGTAAAAGTATCCTCATGGGCGCACTGAACCTGATTCTGGGTCAGCGGGCCGACAGCAGCGTAATGCAGGACCCCGGCAGGAAATGCATTGTTGAAGGAAGTTTTAAAGTAAAACATACCACAGCACTTGAGTCATTTTTTGAATCGAATGACCTTGATTTTGAAACAGAAATTCTTGTGAGAAGAGAAATCGCTTCTAATGGGAAATCAAGGAGTTTTATCAATGATACGCCGGTGAATTTATCACAGGTAAAGGAACTGAGTGTTTTGCTGGTAGATCTCCACCAGCAATTTGATACCCTGGATATCGGTACCGAAAATTTTCAGCGGGAAGTATTGGATGCGGTTGCCGATAATGCTGCTTTGTTGCTGAAACTCAAAACTTCGTTTACAGCTTACAGTGATGTTTCGTCAGAATTGCAGATGCTGAAAGAGCAGCAGGAAAATGCCAGTAAGGAAGCAGATTACAATCGTTTCCTGCTCGATGAACTGGTGGAACTTTCATTAAAAGAAAATGAACTGGAAGAAATTGATGCCGAATACAAATTACTCGCCAATGCAGGAAATATCAAACAGCAGTTGGCTGCTGTTTATTTTGAACTCAAAGAGAGTGAACAACCTCTGGTGCAGCAACTGAAATCATTGTACAATAAACTTCATTCGCTTGAACAGTTGTATCCCGGCGTTGAGCCGGTGGCAAAGCGTTTAATGAGTACCGTTATTGAAGTACAGGATATTGCCGATGAACTGGATTCAGCCGATCAGTCTTTGCAACTGGATGCTGAACGCATGCAGCAGATCAGCGACCGGTTATCGGCTGGCTATAAGCTGCTGAAGAAACACGGCGTTAATGATACGGCAGGTTTACTCAGCATACAGGAGTCGCTTCAGCAAAAACTGGATTCTGTAATGAATATTTCCAGCAGCATTGAAACCCTCGATAAAGAGCAACAGAAACTTTATGCAACCTGTTTGAAAATAGCAGGTGAAATATCAGCTGCCAGATCAAAACAATTAATACCACTGTCTGATAAAGTAAATAAATTACTGGCACAGGTTGGCATGCCCAATGCCCGGTTGAAAATCAGCATGGAGCAGTCTTCTCTTGCTGTACACGGAACAGATGAAATCAGTTTTCTTTTTGATGCAAATAAAAGCAATCGTTTTGAGCCATTGGGCAAAGTAGCCAGTGGTGGCGAATTGAGCAGATTGATGTTAAGTATCAAGTCGCTGGTTGCACAGAAACTTTCATTGCCCACGCTGATTTTTGATGAAATTGATACCGGTATCAGCGGGGAAGCAGCCAAACAGGTTGGCATTATTATGAAATCACTTTCAGAGGCTCACCAGCTGATTGCCATCACGCATCAGCCACAGATTGCTGCCAGGGCATCAGCACATTTCTTCGTATACAAAGAAAACAGGAATGGCAAAATAGTTACGGGTGTGAAGATGTTGAAACCGGAAGAAAGGGTAACTGCCATTGCTCATATGCTGGGTGGCGAAAAGCCCACCGCTGCTGCATTGGAAAACGCACGGGAAATGGTTGGCATATAAATGCTTTTGTTGTATTGTATTTAATACAAATCCTTAAAAAATGATTCCTTGAGAATAAAAATTCTGGTCGTTGTTATTCTGTTTATTTTACTGGGTTATGGAGCGCACCGGCTGATCAAAAAATACATTAATCCGAAAGCATCTGTAAACCACCTGTTTTTATATTTCCTGGCTCATTTTCTATCGATATTTCTATTGGCATTTCTCGTAAATTTTATTGTTCTTCATTTTTCGAAATATTTGTTTCATTGATAAAGTTTATTTTTACCCGAATAAAATCATTCATTCATAATTTTCAATAACATGAGTTATAATCTGCTTAAAGGAAAAAAGGGAATCATCTTCGGAGCACTGGATGAAAAATCCATTGCCTGGATTACGGCTATCCGCTGTTTTGAAGAAGGAGCTGAACTGATCTTAACCAATGCGCCCGTTGCCATGCGCATGGGCGAAATCAATAAGCTTGCAGAAAAAGTTAAAGCACCCGTCATTCCTTGTGATGTAAGCAATGCTGAAGATGTTGAAAACCTGATTACCAAATCTATGGAACATTTTGGCGGCAGTTTCGATTTCATCCTTCATTCCATCGGTATGAGTGTGAATGTTCGCAAAGGAAAACACTATACTGAAATTGATTACACACATAACCTCAAGACTTTTGAAATTTCCTCTATGAGTCTGCACAGGGTGCTCGCAACCTGTATGAAGAAAGATGCATTGAATGAATGGGCCAGTGTAGTAGCACTTACTTATATCGCGGCTCAAAGGGTTTTTCCGGATTATAATGAAATGGCCGATGCCAAATCATTGCTCGAAAGTGTAGCCCGCAGTTTCGGTTATCATTATGGTGTTAAAAAGCATGTGAGAGTAAATACCATTTCGCAATCACCAACCCGAACAACGGCAGGCAGCGGTGTGAAAGGTTTTGATGGCTTTATCAGCTATGCCGAAAAAATGAGTCCGCTTGGTAATGCAAGCGCAGAAGACTGTGCCAACTATTGTGTAACTATGTTCAGTGATCTTACCCGTATGGTAACAATGCAGAACCTGTTTCACGATGGAGGTTTTTCATTTACCGGCGTTACTCAGGCAGTGATCGAACAAATGGAAAAATAATTCAAAGCTTAAAGTATGGATTGGTCAGATATAGTAGGTCATGTCGGTTCAGCGCTCAGCAGCCTTACTTTTATTCCACAGGTATACCAGACATGGAAAACCCGAAGTGTAAAAGACCTGAACCTGTTCATGATGTTGATTGTTTTTACAAGCACAGTGATCTGGATTGTATATGGAGTAAGCAAAGGATTGTGGCCGGTAATTATTTGTAACACGATTATTTGTGCATTGTCATTGCTGCTGATTTATTTTAAATTCAGCTTTGCAGAAAAAAAATAGTATTGTAAAATCTTTTATAGTTTGTAAGCATACCAACTGGTATGCTTTTTTTTATACCCGGAATATACCCGCCAGTGGGTATAAAATTTACAGGCATTTGTTTCCATTTTTGTGGTATTACTAACCAAACCCATGTTATTTATGAAACAGTTAACCAGATTATTTACTATCCTCACGATTTCAGCAGTGTTATTCAGTTGTAAGAAAGATGATGACAACAACAATGCAGCAACCGGAAATGGAACCATGACTGCAAAAGTAGATGGTGCATCTTTCAATGCGAACCTTGCTGTACAGGCTACCAAAACAAGTGGAATTTTATCTTTTGCAGGTACCGGCTCCGATGGTCAGATCAATGTGGCCATTCCATCTTATACAGGGCCTGCTACCTATACAATCGGCGCCCCCAGTGCAGTAACAGCTACTTATGCACTTACTTCCAGTCCGTTCACCGCCTACACGGCAAGTCTTGTTTTAGGTTCTGGTTCTATTGTCATTACTTCCGAAACAGGAGGTTATGTTGAAGGGACTTTTAGCTTTACAGCCAGCAATGCATCTGGTGGAGCAACTGTTTCCAAAACGATTACCGACGGAGCTTTCAGGATTAAGCTCATGTAATATATTATTGCAAAAAACAGGAAGCGCTATCTGATTCAGATAGCGCTTCCTGTTTCCATAAGGATGAATAATATAGTATTATTTAAAATCCAAGTCCAACTGCAAATCCATTAATGGATGCAGTACCAATAATGCCTTTTCCTGTTAACTGTCCTGTTGCCAGATTAACAGAGTAGATTCTTACTCGGTTGTTTTCTGCCCTGAAAAGCGCATAGGCTGTTCCGGTAGTTCCGCCAATATCAAATCCGTTTGCTGCATCTGCATTCACACCCAGGCTTCCAACGGGTACCAGTGTTCCTGCATTCGGAGGGTTTACTGTAAACAACTGATCTGCTACTGCGTCTATTGCATATAAAGTAGTGCTGGTGGTGCCTGCAAAATTATTTGTATAAGCTGCAGAAGATACTGCCGGTGTTCCTGGATTCAGGTTGCCATCAACCAGTAATGCGCCATCATTCGGGTTGTAACGTAGATTCTGTCCGGTATTGCTCACAATACGAATCCTGTCGACCAGCGGATTAAAATCGAAACCAAAACTTGTGCCCGATAATGGAGTTGATAATGTACTAACAAGGGCAAGTGCTCCTGAAGCTGTATTGATCGTATATACATTACTGTTACTGCTCAATGCATATAACTGACCGTTTAATGGTCTGAAGTCGATACCAACAACAGTTTCGCCGGCTGTTAATCCTGTCAATGGTTTGGTAATGATGCTGCCCAGGTTATTCTGGTTGTAATATTGTTCTGGATTGAATATGTGAAGGTTGTTGCTGCCATCAACTGCATAAGCTACAGGAGCGGTTGCAATCGCCAGTCCACGGTAATTTACACCTGCAGGATAGGGAGTAATTACATTCGCCTGACCGGTAGTTAAGTTGATTGCTGTTAATGTTGATCTACCATTGATGGTAAAAAGACCAAATGCATCTCCTGCTCCGGCTATATCAAATCCGCCATCTTCTACATCCACACCCAATGCACCAACGAGGTTTACAGTTCCGTTATTTGGTGGGTTTTGAATATAGAGACTGTTTGATCCCCTGTCGATATCATAAAGAGTAGTTGCTGTTGCTCCTGCAAAATTGTTGGTATAAGCTGCACCGGCCATGATCGCACCTGGCTGACCATTAATGCTTCCGTCAACAAATGCAATTGTTCCGGTTTCAGGATTGGCACGAAGATTCTGACCACTGCTGGTAATAATGCGTATACGGTCTACCGTTGGATTAAAATCAAATGCAGCAATACTACCCGATAATGCAGGAGTGAAGGCAGCTGTACCAATTGCCCTTGCAATACCATTGGCAGGATTGATTACATAAATACGACTGCTGCTGCCAAGTCCGTATAATTGTCCGGTTGCCGGCCTTACATCAATCGCAAGAATACTTTCTCCTTCCTGGAGACCGGTAATACTTGCTGAGTTTTGCAAACGTTTAGGGATAGACGTAGAATAGCGGTCAATCTTATTGTCGGTTGTAAGCGCATAGAATGTAAGGTTCCTGTTGAAATCACCGAAACCTGCTCTTTCCATAGAGGCAGCATCGGAATTCAGATTATCTGTTGCTACAGGATCGTTTTTTTTACACGCATTCAATGCGAGTACAAGTCCCAAACAAGCGAGTCGGGTGAAAGTAGATAAACTGTTCATGTTGTATTGTTTTAAATGAGTGATATAATACAACCATGTACGGCGTTAATGTTAAATTGGTTTTAACAGATTTAAAAAAATAAAAAACCGCCTTAAAAAGGCGGTTAGTTCATTATGCAAACCTGTGCAGCTTAATATTCATCTTCGTTGAAAAAGAAATCTTCCTGACTTGGATAGTCGGGCCAGATATCATCAAGCCCTTCATAAATTTCTCCTTCGTCTTCGAGTTCCTGCAGGTTTTCAATCACTTCAATGGGCGCACCACTTCTGATACTGTAATCAATCAGTTCATCTTTGGTTGCAGGCCATGGAGCATCTTCCAGGTGTGAGGCTAATTCGAGTGTCCAAAACATTTTCTGAAAAGGGTTTAATTTTTTGCAAATGTATACGTTACTGTGAAATAACCAAAAGTGTTTTT
>Ga0075163_10003659_pt1 | contig 20662 bp, 24 predicted proteins | sample JI1023141ADNA_FD_71478 | JGI IMG/M metagenome (GOLD analysis project Ga0075163, IMG submission 71478) | Wastewater effluent complex algal communities from Wisconsin, to seasonally profile nutrient transformation and Carbon sequestration -... | ecosystem: Engineered > WWTP > Effluent > Algae... | reverse complement strand
ATCGTCTGATTTCAAGGCTGATTAACGAAGCATCTGCATGCTTAAGAGAGGGCGTGGTCGCAGATGGTGATTTATTAGATGCCGGGATGATTTTTGCCACAGGCTTTGCACCATTTAGAGGTGGGCCCATGCATTATGCGCAATCATTAGGTAAAGATAACTTAAATGAAATGTTTAATGCGTTGAGTGCGCAATATGGCGAAAGATTTAAGTTGGATGCGGGGTTGATGGTTTAGTAGGTTGGGCCTTGGCCCAACAACAAAAGTAACCGTTGGGCCAAGGCCCAACCTACACTTTAAGACATATGCAAAAAACAAATACACCCACCAAAATATCAGTGGGATAATGCCACCCAAGCAAAACACAACTGATTATCAATAAACAATTAAACAAAGCCATAGGCCAAAACAATATAGGCCAAGGTCTTAAACAATACACCAAAATCATCGCCCAAATCGCATGAAAAGAAGGCAGGGCTATCATCCCACCTTCAATAGTAGTTGGGTTAATATGCTGATGAATCTGCTTAAATTTAATCCCTGTCGCAAATTGCTCTGGTAAGAAATAGGGGCTATGAAGAAACGAAGCAGGCGCCAACGTCGGGAAAAAATAATAAATGACAAACCCAATAATGGCCGTATTTAACATCAAGGTATAAAAGGTTCGAATCATATGATGATTACCCATTAAAATAATGCCTAATGGAATCAGCGGCAACTGATACGGCAAAGTATCGTAAACAAAGCGCAATAAGCTTATAAGTTTAGGATATTGATAAGCCCAAGCCATGAGGGTTTCAAGATGAATATGAAAAGCATGCTCAAAAGTGATGATATGCGTATCAATGACGTTAAAGGGCGTGTATTGGACTGCATTCGTAGCAAAGGCTATCAACGATATGATTAAAAGCAAATAAAAGAGTTCTTTTAATCTAGCTTGTACATCGACGCCCGGCGGCTTGTCCGCGGGGTCTATGTTCATTATGAGATTCATGGATCCCGCGGACAAGCCGCGGGACGTCAGGGCTGTGGTGGGGGTTGTCGGGCGTGAGTGCGTCGTTATGTTTTTATCCTGATTTAAAACATACACGCCAATAGAAGATAGGACAACAACGGCAAAAGCTAACACCACCCCCGGGGGGAAATAATTATTGCCAGGATAATGTGTAACGAAAAAATTAGTAATAGTAATGGTAAGCGAGAACAAAAATAAGATTATTCCGGATAAAAATAATCTGCGCTCACTCATTTTTCTAAGGCCTCAGCATTTTTTTGTTGCAAGGCATGATAGATTTCTTCGCGATGAACATTAATGGAGCGAGGCGCATCAATACCAAATTTGATATTGCCATGTTCTAATGTCTGAAAAAGAACCAATTTAACGAGTGTGCCATTAATATTAATTACAAGGGGATCTTCAAAAGTAGCATTAACGATATTCATAAAAAACCTTTATATTTTTTAATGAGTTATATCGTAAATGTGCGTTGAAAGCAATAATTAAATCATCAGATTTGAAAACATAAGTAACTGAACTGCGCGCGGTCTGGACAGTTTATATCACAAACGTGCGAGACTGTTGTTTAACTTAATAAAATCAAGTATCATACGCGTGTTTTACCTTGCCTTACCAATTGTTGGAAGGCTTTTATCCACAAGGAGTCACCATGAGACATTATGAAGTATTGTTTCTTGTTCACCCTGATCAGAGTGAGCAAGTGCCATCTATGGTTGAACGTTATGAAGGTATTATTACCAAGCATAACGGCAAAATTCACCGTAAAGAAGATTGGGGTCGTCGTCAGTTAGCATATCCTATAAACGACATTCACAAAGCCCATTATATATTAATGAATATTGAGTGTAATGCTGAAGCGTTAGCAGAGCTTAAAAACTTGTTTAAATTTAATGATGCTATTCTTAGAAATTTAATTTTGAAACAACGTCACGCAATTACCGGTGTATCTGTCCAAATGAAAAAAGACAGAGACTCAGAAAGAGCAGCTTAAGGAGACACTCATGGCTAATAATTTTCGTCGTAAAAAGATGCCAACAACAGCAGAAGGCATTATTGAAGTAGATTACAAAGATACTCGCTTATTGAGTGGTTATTTAACCGAAAGCGGTAAAATTGTTCCTGCCCGTATTACAGGTGCGACAGCATCGATGCAACGCAATATCACTGAAGCGATTAAACGCGCACGTTTTGTTGCACTATTGCCATTTTGCGATAGTCACGGATAGGAATAAGATTAGCTTGAATACATGGTTAGCAAATAAAATACGTCTTATCGTTGAAAATCCATTACTCTGCATTCTTTGGGTGATGCTTTTTGCTGTCATTCCTTTAATGACATGGGTTTCAACGACACTTGTGGCGTTAGTTTGTTTACGAAGTGGTGTTGTTGCAGGACTGCAAGTGATGCTTGTCGGTCTTGTTGCGCTTTTTTTGGGATTAAACTTTTATAATCAGGATTCTCATGCATTGTTAAATGCAGCGATAATATTTATACCTGTTTATATGGCATCGGTTGTATTAAGACTTACGGCCAGTTGGCGTATTACGTTGATGGCTATGATGTTAGCATTTGGTGTGTTTGCTTTAATGCTTCAGTTGTGGTTTCCTGAATGGATATTACAACAGTTTGAAGTCTTTAAACTTATGATGAACGCACTTTTAAGCGATAATCCTGAAGCAAAAACATTATTAAACGCCGCTGACAATCAAATTCGTTTTGCTAATTATTTATTAAGCTTGAAGTTATTCAGTGTCACTATCTCTATATTAGCGTCACTTATGTTAGCCAGATGGTTGCAATCACTTGTTTATTATCCATCCGGTTTTCAAAACGAGATGAAGTCATTTCGAGCCGGTCAAATTGAATCTTTAGTGTTTCTTTTGACAATTGCTGGCGTGTATTCAGGTGTTAATTTTGCGATTAACCTGGTTTTAGTGATGTCTGTTTATTTTTTATTGGCGGGTTTAAGTGTCGGTAGGTTATTACTTAGTAATCTTAAACCAAAATTAGCGTTAATTGTTTTGATTATTCCAGTTATTGCATTGCCTTATATTATGGGGCCATTTTATGCCGCACTCGGTATATTTGATGGAATAACGAATATTAGTAAGAAAATAAGGGGTGCTTAAATGCAAGTTATTTTATTAGAAAAGGTTAGAAACCTTGGAAGTCTTGGCGATACCGTTGATGTTAAGCCTGGTTACGGTCGTAATTTTTTAATGCCACAAGGCAAAGCGGTTCCTGCTACAAAAACGAATTTATCTCAGTTTGAAGCAAGACGTGCTGACCTTGAGAAAAAAGCTAAAGATGCATTGGCCGCTGCTGAAATTAGAGCACAACAAATCAATGCAGCTGAAGTCGTAATTTCTGTTCAAGCGAGTGATGAAGGCAAACTTTATGGTTCAGTTGGGCCTAACGAGATTGCTGATGCGATGAATGAAAAACAAGTGGCTGTTAAAAAGCGTGAAATCGTTATGCCTGAAGGTCCTATTCATTCAATCGGTGATTACGAAGTTGAAGTCATTGTTCATAGTGATGTCAGTGCTAAATTGCACGTACAAATTATCGCACTTAAGTAATTAAGCGCGCGACTAACCGAGCCATGACCGTAAGGGAGTGTTACGCGAACAACTGTAACGCTCCTTTACAGTCGCGGCTCTGATCAACCGAGAGAGACATGGAACAGTCAATTCGTGTAGCTGTTGTAACAGGGGCCGCATCGGGAATAGGATTTTCCTTGGCTTCACGTTTAATCGAACAAAACTTTGCTGTTGTCATGGTTGACAATAACGAGGTGATGTTAAAAAAATCCTTTGAAAATCTTTCTTATCAGACAAATGTTTCGTTGATTCCTTGTGTGTGTGATATTTCAAAGGAGTCAGATGTTGAGCGATTAGTAAGTTTAACCTATCAGCATTTCCCACATGTTAATTATCTTTTTAATAATGCGGGCGTCTCTGGGCCTTTAGCACCTGTTTGGTCGTTAAAACTCGAAGAGATAAAACATACAATGAATGTTAATGTGTTTGGTACAGTAAACTGTATCCAACAGTTTGTCCCACGCCTTATCAATCAAAAGACGTCTGCTCATATTATTAATATTGGCAGTGTTTATAGCTTGGTTAGTAGCTCTTATATGAGTGCCTACGCCATGTCTAAACATGCTTTACTTGCACTGTCAGAATCATTGTTGTTTGATTTAAAAAGGGAAGGGCACCCAATTGATGTGTCAATTGTTTTGCCATCTTTTGTTAATACAGCTTTACTTGATGGGCATAAAGACGCATCAACGTTTCAAGCGATGATGCAAAAATTACTTGTGATGGGAAGAAGTGCGAATGATGTCGCTAATCACATCTTAAATGGCGTAGTAGACAAGCAATTTTATATTTTGCCAGACAGAGAAGCTAAAACGTATTGCGAAGAAAGGATAGCTGCAATTTTGAGTCAAAAGGAGCCATTTGAGCACGCCCTTCAAAAAATGGCACATAAGCTTATTCTGCGCGCTACCCTTTTGTAGGGGATTATGATACCTTATTATGTTGGGTTAGATCCCGCGGACAAGCCGTGGGACGTAGAGACAGGCTTAGGGGGTTGAATGCTTGATATTGGCTTGGCGCTTTTAAGGCGTCGACAATACTTGCCTTTATTTGTTACGCAGTTTTTTGGTGCATTTAATGATAATGCGTACAAGTTAGCGATGCTGACTTTGATTAGCTATCATATTACGCACTCTCAAGTTGCATCTGAACATTATCAAGCCATAGCGGGTGCATTATTTACGCTGCCCTTTTTTTTGTTTTCTGCCACTGCCGGTCAATTAGCGGATAAATGTGACAAATCCATCATGACCCGTTGGATTAAAGCCTTTGAATTTATCCTCATGATTATTGGCGGGGTTGGCTTATATTATGGTTATATTCCGTTATTAATGATCACCTTGACAGGTATGGGTGTGCATTCAACTTTTTTTGGCCCTATTAAATACGCTATTTTACCCGATCACCTTGAACGAACTGAGTTGCTTGCAGCGACGGCGCTTATTGAGGGCAGTACTTTCATGGCGATTTTGTTAGGAACAACGCTAGGTACGCTTTCTATAGGCTCAGAGACACCCCATACACCAGTTGCAATTATTTTAACGTTAATATCAGCAATCATTGGGTTTGTGGCGTGTTGGTTTATCCCAAGCGCACCATCAAGAGCGCCATTGCTTCAAGTCGATTGGCATCTTTGGCGTGCGACCAAAAATATGATTAGTGAAGTTATGAAAAATAAACAAGTGCTGCCGGCTATTTTTGCTATATCATGGTTTTGGATGATTGGGGCTGTGATGTTAACTAAGCTTCCTGATTATATTCATTATGTATTAAATGCTAATGCCGTTGTCTTTGCTTTTTTCTTGTCGCTATTTTCTATTGGAATTGCATTGGGCTCACTTGCGATAAGTTTGTTTTTAGATGGCCGAATTACCCTTCGATATGTCCCATATTGTATGTTGCTATTGTCATTGTTTGCCTATGATTTATTTTGGTCATCGCCTGGTCCTTTAACAGAGCCAGAAGAAATGCAGACATTTTTAGTCTTTATGATGAACATGCTTCATTTAAGAATATCTCTGGATTTCTTTTTATTTTCATTTTGTTGTGGATTATTTACAGTGCCATTATATGCTTATTTACAAGTATGCTGCGATGAAACCTCTCGCGCGAGAACAATTGCCGCGAATAATATATGGAATGCCTTATTTATGGTCCTAGGGGCTTTATTGGTGATGGTTTTAATATACTTCAAAGTAACCATCACCGTGTTTTTTCTTGTACTGGCTGTCATGAATGCGATTGCGACAGGCTTGTTATTTTTCTTTATGTTTTATTTAGAAAACCAATCTTGAGCCGGCAAAAATTCGGTATAGAGTTTTTCCTCTACACTGCCGACCTCAGGGCACCAATCATATTGCCATTTAACCACAGGTGGTAATGACATGAGTATGGATTCTGTCCGACCGTTTGACTGTAAGCCAAATAACGTACCCCTGTCATAGATAAGGTTAAACTCCACATAACGACCGCGTCGATATTCTTGAAAAGTTTTTTCACGTTCTCCAAAGGGGATGTCTTTACGTTTATTGACAATAGGTGTGTAAGCGTCTAGAAAGGCATCACCCACACTTTGCATAAAGCCAAAATCGTGTTCAAATTCGCCTGTGTTTAAATCATCAAAAAATAAGCCACCAATACCCCGCGCTTCTTGACGATGTTTTAGATAAAAGTATTCATCACACCAGGTTTTAAATTTTGTATAATAATCTTTGCCATATGGCGTACAGGCATCATATGCTGTTTTATGCCAATGAATACAATCTTCTTCAAAACCATAATAAGGGGTTAAATCAAACCCACCGCCAAACCACCAAATGGGGTTATCATCATCAGTTATAAAAAACCTGACATTGGCATGTGTGGTTGGGATGTAGGGGTTGTCAGGGTGTATCACTAATGAAACACCTACAGCGTGAAACGGTCTGCCTGCAAGTTCTTTCCGGTGAGCAGTTGCAGCAAGCGGAAGTGATGCCCCATAAACATGAGAAAAATTAACGCCGGCTTTTTCAAAGACTTGACCATTGGCTAAGACGCAACTTATACCACCGCCGCCTTCTTTGCGTTGCCATTCATCAGCGATGAAGGTTTCTTTGCCATCGATGGCTGATAAAGTGTTACAAATTGAGGATTGCAGGGAGAGAAGATAGGATTTAACGCTGGCTAGTTGGTTCATGACACCTCTTCAGAGCAGCGACTGTAAGGGAGCGTTCACAGGATTTTGTGTAACACTCCATTACGCTCGTGGCTCGGTTGGTATTTTATAAAATCCGCATTTTATCTGATTGTATTTATTGGCACAACATTTGCAGCAGATATCCCAGAAGAATAAATGGGAGCTAACATGGCCATGGATTTGGACAGCTACTTTGGAATACATGCCAAAGCCTTAACGTTAAGGGAAGCACGCACGACCCAATTGGCAACGAATCTCTCAAACGTTGATACCCCTAATTACAAAGCAAAGGATATAGACTTCGTGGCGACGCTTCAAGCTGCTATGCAAAACGAAGGCCAATCCCCAATGATAACCGATAATCCAGGGCATATTGCCTCACAAAATGACTTCTCAGCCAATACCTTATACCGTACGCCTTCTCATAGTTCATTGGATGGTAATACAGTAGATAAGGATATTGAAATTACAGAATTTACTAAAAATGCTGTGGCTTATCAGGCGAGTCTTTCATTTTTAGACAATAAAATCAAATCCTTAGTAATGGCGATAAGGGGAGAATAATCATGTCATTTAATAATATATTTGGTATCGCCTCCTCAAATTTATCGGCAGAAACCACAAGACTATCGACGACGGCTACTAATATGACGAACGCTAATATCGTCGCAGGAAGCCCTGAGGAAGTGTATAAGCCCCAATATCCTGTTTTCCAGGCGGTACAAGAAGACGCTAATCAATGGATAGGGAGTCAAGTTAATCGGGGTGGTGTTCAGGTGACTGGCATTTATGAAAATGATGCAGAGCCTGTTGCACGATTTGAGCCACACAATCCTATGGCGAATGAACAAGGCTTTGTTTATGCGCCAAGTGTTAATTATGCTGAAGAAATGGCAAATATGATTTCTGCTTCCCGTTCGTATCAGATGAACGTTGAAATGCTGGAAACAGTAAAACGTCTTATAACTCGCACAATACAACTTGGTGAATAACAGGAGTGACACATGGCAATAAACCCCGCAACTGGTGGCGCTAATGGATTGAGTGCGCAAAACCAACAAGATGTGTCTGGACCTAAGAAATCGTTAGGTCAGGAAGATTTTTTACGTTTAATGGTAGCCCAGGTTCAGCATCAAGACCCGCTAGACCCTCAAACTAACGGTGATTTTATCGCCCAGCTTGCACAATTTAGTACAAGTGACGGGATAACCAAAATGCAACATTCAATTCAAGATTTAGCTTCAACTTTTCAATCAAACCAAGCGCTTCAAGCATCATCTTTAGTGGGAAGAAAAGTTTTAGTTAATAGTAATTCAATGCAACTGGGTGTAGAAGGTGAGTCTAAAATGTTTGCTGATGTTCCAGCCCCAGTATCAAACTTAAATGCAGAGATTTATAGTGAAAATGGTGAGTTGATTAAAAAAATTCCATTAGGTTCTAGTGATGTTGGTCAGCTTCCATTTTCATGGGATGGTCTTAATGAAAAAGGTGAGCGAGTGGCACCTGGCAAATATATGGTTCAAGTCACCGGAACGTATGAAGGAAAACCTGTTGCACTAAACACACTGGCAGCAGCCAACGTTAATAGTGTTACGCTTGGTCAAAATGGTGAGGGTATTCGATTAAATGTATCAGGGGTAGGTTCAATATCTCTAGATCAAGTTAAGCAAGTAACCAACTAATTTCCCGAGGGAACAGGAGGCTATCATGGTTTTTGGAACAGCGCTAAGCGGAATACAAGCGTCAACAAAAGAATTAGATGTAATAGGACATAATATTGCTAATGCATCGACAACTGGGTTTAAAAGTTCTCGTGCTGAATTTGCTGATGTTTATTCATCAGGCGCACTAGGCTCAGGTGCATTGTCTATTGGTTCAGGGGTTAGATTATCTAACGTTCAGCAATCTTTTGGTCAAGGGCATATGTCATTCACAAATAATGCACTTGATTTAGGTGTGTCAGGAAATGGTTTTTTTGTTTTAAGTGATAATGGTTCAAGGATATATAGTAGAGCAGGCGCTTTTACCGTAAGTCATGATGGCTTTATTGAAAATGCTGCGCACCTAAAATTACAAGGATTAGCTGCAGATGCAGCTGGAAATATTGGTAGCAGTTTAGGTGATATCAAGATTTCAAAAGAAAATATTTTGCCAAGAGCCACGACATCTGTGACTACAGGTTTAAACCTTGATGCAAATTCAAAGGTTGTTACTGCAAACTGGGATGGTGGCCCAACACCAGGTGTCACGACCTATAATAATTTGTCAACAACGACAGTTTTTGATTCTTTGGGTAATTCTCATGTTCTATCAACCTACTTTATTAAAGCAGATAGTACTGCGGCACTCGGTACACCCAATGCTTCATCTCCACCAGGAACAAACAATCAATGGTATGTGGCTTTTCAGCTTGACGGTCAAAATGTTCCGGCAAATGTCGCAACAGATAATACAGATAATTTAGTTCGAGTTAATTTTAATGCAGATGGTAGTTTTAATAATGCGATGGATGTCACCAATACATTATTACCTGCAAATCTCATTCCTATCTCAAAAACAATGACCAATGGTGCTGAAAATCTCAATATATCTGTTGATTTAACATCGATTAGTCAATTTGGTACGCATTTTGCGGTTCAATCGACAACACAAGATGGCTATACAACAGGTCAACTATCAGGGCTTGAGGTCAGTGCTGAAGGTGTTATTTTGGGCAGCTATACGAATGGGCGCACAAAGGCCATGGGGCAAGTGCAACTTGCAAATTTTGCTAATAATAATGGATTGATACCACAGGGTGATACAACCTGGTCTGAATCTGCCAACTCTGGACAAGCAATTGTCGGTAATGCAGGGGACGGCGGTCTTGGTTATTTTGAATCAGGATCACTTGAAGATTCAAATGTTGATTTAACCGCTGAACTCGTTAAATTAATATCAGCCCAGCGTAACTTCCAAGCAAATGCACAAACAATTAAAACGGCTGATTCAATTACTCAAACGATTATTAACATACGTTAGAGCTTTGCTGCGCAAAATGACTGGGTAGCATAGGAGGCGAAATATGGATACCGTACTTTATAAAGCAACGACGGGTTCACAAATTGATTTTGTGAAACAATCATTGACTGCTAATAATTTAGCTAACATTAATACGCCTGGATTTAAAGCTGATTTGTTTCAAGCGGAGTTGCAGTATATGCAAAGCGCTAATGGTGAGAAAGAGCCATTTACTGTGATGAAAGCTGCAGGTATTGATGCAACTGATGGCGCCATTATGACCACAGGACGTGACTTAGATGTCGCCATTCAAGGTGAGGGATGGTTTGCAGCGCTAGATAGCAAAGGAAAAGAAGGCTACACCCGTACAGGATCATTTCAATTAGATGGTAATGGACAGCTAACAACAGGTTCAGGTAAGCCGGTATTGGGTGATGGTGGACCCATTGCTATTCCGCCTGCTAAAGAGATACATATTGCAGGTGATGGGACCATATCAATTGTTCCAGTCGGTGGTGATAGTAAAACACTGGTGACGGTTGATAGACTTAAACTTGTCAAAGTAGATGCTAAAGATTTGGTACGTGGTCCTGAAGGTCTTCTAATGACTCAAAGTGGTAAGCCGGGTGAGGTAGATGGAACAATTAAAGTAGTGTCTGAAGCACTTGAAGGCTCTAACGTAAATTCTATTGAACAAATGGTTAATATGATTGAATTTAGCCGTCAGTTTGATTCTCAAATGAAAATGATGGATACCATCGGACAAAACGACCAAAAATTGGCACAGCTCTTGCAGGAATAGCCTATAAGGACACAACAGTAAGGATACATCATGGAACCAGCACTGTGGGTCAGTAAAACAGGTTTAGATTCTCAAGATAAAAATATTGCGAATATCGCCAACAACTTGGCCAACGTAAATACTACGGGGTTTAAAAAAGGTCGCGCGATATTTGAAGACTTAATTTATCAAAATTTAAAACAATCGGGTGCACAATCCTCTCAAAGCACACAAGTTCCCACCGGTATTATGATGGGTACAGGGTCACATTTAGTTGCGACTCAAAAAATGTTTTCTCAAGGCAGTATTCAAAATACCGAAAATGCATATGATGTGGCCATTGAAGGACGTGGTTTTTTGCAAGTATTAATGCCTGATGGCACGATGGGTTACACTCGTGATGGGGCATTATCAATGGACTCACAAGGACAATTAGTGACGTCTAACGGTTTTATTATTCAACCACCTATTGTTATTCCGCCACAAAATCAAAGTGTTACCATATCACAAGATGGATTGGTATCTGTTCTATTACCAGGCGGTGGGGCACCCAATCAAATTGGACAAATTCAATTAACTGACTTTATTAATCCCTCTGGACTACAACCGATTGGGCAAAATCTTTATACAGAAACGGTAGCCAGTGGCCCTCCTCAAACAGACAACCCAGGTAGTGCAGGTTTAGGAAAACTTCAACAAAGATCGTTAGAAGCTTCAAATGTTAACGTCGTTGAAGAATTAGTGAATATGATTCAAGCACAAAGAAGCTATGAAATTACAGCTAAAAGCATACAGACAGTAGATAGTATGTTGCAATATTTAACACAGACTTTATAACGCATTATAACTAGGTGGATGATATGCGTAAACTCGTATCGTTGTTGTTGACAAGTGCTGTCATTCTCACGGGATGTGAGGCATTGAATCCACCTGAAGCAGGTACTGATCCTAATTATGCGCCAACCTATCCTGCAGGCCCTGACCCTAAAGAATCTCGTTATGTTCAAGGCGGGATTTATAATCCTGAAACGATTTTACCTTTATTTGAAACACCTCGTGCGCGTCACGTGGGTGATATTTTAACGATTACATTAGTTGAAAAAACAGATGCTAAAAAGCGTGCCGGAACAACACAGCAAAAAAATGAAAAATACGAAGGCGATAATGCTACATTTTTCGGGCGTCCCATTTCTTTAGGTTCAGGTTATACAGCTGATTTTGAGCTCGATAATAAGCGTCAATTCATGGGCCAGGGTGAGTCTGTACAGACAAATAAATTAAACGGCAGTATTTCTGTGACGGTTTCTGAGTTGCTCCCTAATGGCAATATGGTGATTCAGGGAGAAAAATGGATAAGAATCAATGAGGGTAATGAATTTGTAAGGTTAGCAGGCATTGTAAGACCTCAAGATATTCAGCCTGATAATACGTTGACTTCAGATAGAATTGCTAATGCTAAAATTTCTTATGGTGGAACTGGTCAGGTTGCTAATACCAATAAACAAGGATGGTTTGCTAAATTTGTTTGGGGACCCTTATGGCCAGTTTAAGGATTGATATGAAAATATTATGCAGGATATGCTTATTAGGTTTAATCATAATGGCTCAGCCATTATCTTATGCTGAGCGTATTAAAGATATCGCAACGCTTGCAGGCGTTCGAAATAATCAATTAGTGGGTTATGGTTTAGTCGTGGGCCTAGATGGCACAGGCGATAGATCAGGTACCACTTATACTGAACAAAGTTTTAGAAACATGCTCGTTCAATTAGGGATTAATATCCCACCAGGAACAAAGCTTAATTCTAAAAATATTGCAGCAGTTATGATAACAGCAAATTTAACCTCATTTATGAAACGTGGACAAAACATGGATGTTAATGTGTCAACGATTGGAGACTCTAAAAGTTTAAGAGGCGGTACTTTATTAATGACGCCACTTAAAGGGGCCGATGGTCGTGTTTATGCAATTGCCCAAGGTAATGTTGTCGTTGTAGGTTTAAGTGCCGGCGGCGATGATGGTTCAACATTAACCGTGAATGTGCCAACCGGTGGTCGGATAGCCAATGGTGCGACAGTTGAGGTTGATATTCCAAATCCCTTTTCTTATACAGCCTCATTGACTTATAATCTCCACACGCCAGACTTTACGACAGCCAAGCGCATGAGTGATGCCATCAATGAAATGATGGGTCCAAATACAGCGCGAGCATTAGATCCTACTTCAGTAGAGGTTACAGCACCACGCATCATGTCACAGCGTGTTGATTATGTGTCAGTGCTTGAAAATATTGAATTTACGCCTGCTGAAGCTGAGGCTAAGATTATCGTTAATGCAAGAACCGGGACAATTGTTATAGGTCAGCACGTTGTTGTTAAACCTTCAGCTGTGTCACATGGTAATTTAATCGTAACGGTGACTGAAAATTTAAATGTGAGTCAGCCTAACGCTTTCGCCAATGGCAAGACGGTAGTGACACCGCAATCGCAAATTAACGTCGAACAAAAAGCGTCGCGTGCATTTGTATTTGCACCTGATACAAAATTACAAGATATTGTTAGAGCCATTAATGCTGTAGGCGCAACACCTGGAGATTTGGTCGCAATTCTTGAAGCTTTAAAGCAAGCTGATGCATTAAGTGCTGAGCTTATCATCATATAAGGAGCTGTAATATGGCCATTAATAACGTAGCCATCGGGGATTTTAAAGCCCTAGATGACTTAAAATTGACGGCAAAAACCGATGCTAGAAAAGCAATGCCAGAAGTGGCAAAGCAATTTGAAGCCATTTTTTTACAAGCGATGCTTAAAAGTATGCGCATGGGCGAGCATTTTTTAGATGATGACAGTCCTTTTAAAAGCGAACATCAACAAACGTTCCAAGAGATGTTAGATGGCCAATATTCAAGCGCTATTGCAGGTAACAAGGGTATTGGCTTAGCAGATTTTCTATCTAAAGACATGGATAAGCAGTATGGTATTACCCCTGTCAGCCAGAGCACAGCTAAGGAGATCCCTCACTTCGTTAGGGATGACAATGCAGGGATTAAGGACAATGCGGGGATTAAAGAAAGTAGTGGCGTCGATGATTTTGTGAAATCTTTATGGCCTTATGCAAAACAAGCCGCTAGTGTTTTAGGACTAGACCCCAAAATCTTAATCGCTCAAGCAGCGCTTGAAACAGGTTGGGGGAAGGCTATTACTAAAGGTATTGATGGAGAGAGTTCAAATAACATTTTTAATATTAAATCCAATAATAATGCTGATGAGTCAGTTAAAATTAAAACCACAGAATATGTCGCTAATACACCAATAAAAGTGACAGCATCATTTCGTAAATATGCAACTATTGCGCATAGTTTTGATGATTATGTGTCACTCATTCAAAATAATTCACGTTATGCTGATGCTAAAAGCTCAGCGATGAATCCAGAAAATTATGTCAAAGCATTACACAATGCAGGCTATGCAACAGATCCAACCTATAGTGATAAAATCTTATCGATTTATCATGGCGATGAATTAGATGGCGTGATGAAACGGAACGGACTAACCGAAAGCTAATAAGGAGTCGTAACCATGTCAGGGATACTTACGGTTGCAACCTCATCGCTCATGGCTTTTCAGCGAGCATTAGATGTTACAGGTAACAATATTGCGAATATTGATACCAAAGGCTACTCGCGGCAAACGATACAATTTGCATCAAACCCAGGGCAGCGCATTGGCAATCATTCTGTTGGAAATGGGGTTCGCGTACGAGATATTATACGTAATATAGATCAATTTGCGACAAAACAGGTACGAGATACTTTTACAGATAAGACGCAATACGAAACTTTTTTTTCTGAATCGATACAGCTTGATAAATTATTGTCTCAAGAAGGAACTTCTGTTTCTGCATCATTACAAAGTTTTTTTAATGCGATGACCAAGTTAAACGATAAGCCTGATATTTTTGGCTCGCGTGGTGTCATGATAACACAATCTGAATTGATGGTTAATCAATTTAATTCCATGCAAAAACGTCTCGATGAATATCAAGTTTCAAATAATGGACAAATGCAAGAAGCGGTTACTCAAATTAATGAGCTTGCTAAAAATTTAGCAGAAATTAATGGCAAGCTTGCCAATGGCTCAAACATACCAGAGCTACTAGATGAAAGAGATGAGTTGTTAAAGCAGCTATCTCAATTTACTGAAGTTTCTGTTGTCAATGATGGTAATAATTCGATAAATGTCGCCATTGGTAATGGAGAGATGCTTGTTTCTGGCACACAATACAATCAAATCGGACTTCGTTTTGGTCAGTCTGGCCAGTTTGACCCACAAATTACTCTTAAAAGTTCGGGCGGCGAAGTCGATATTACTGCAAACATGCATACCGGTATGTTAGGAGGGTTTTTAGATTTTGATAAAAATATTCTCGCACCAGCTTCTCAATTACTCGGGCAAATGGCGATGGGGCTTTCATTTTCGTTTAATGCGCAACATCGTTTGGGTGTGGATATGAATAACCAAATTGGTAAAGATTTTTTTACTGATTTTAATTCACAATTTTATCAATTAAATCGCTCAACACCTAATATCGGTAATACTGGAACTGGTGTATTAGCTGTTAGTATCTCCGATATGGCAGGAATCCAAGCCAGTGATTATGAAATCCAAGTAACCGATACGGGAACTAATCAAGTTCAAGTGACAAGAAAATCAGATGGCAAAGTGACAACCCTTAATTGGACTCAAACGCCACCAGCACCACCAGCTGGGCAAGTGGTCATTGATGGTATGACAATTAATGTTGATAATATTGCTAATCTTAGTCTTCAAGATAAATTTACGGTTTCACCAACCAGAGGTGCGGCAAGAGACCTTGCCTTACAAATTAGAGACCCGAGAGAAATTGCTTTTGCATCTGCTGTAAGAGTAGGTAAAACGGCGAGTAACACGGGCGGTGGGGAGATAAAATTAGGTGGTGTTTTTAATACAACAAATGTTAGCAAAGATTATCGTATTGATTTTATATCAGATACCCAATTTAATATTGTTAACTTAACTGATAGTACAACCACAGGTCCACTTGCATATACACCTAACGCTGATAATACCATTATGATACCAGATAGCATATCACCGTCTTACTCAGTTGTGATATCAGGTATTCCAAAGTCAGGCGATAGTTTTACTTCTTCATACAATATAGGTGGTCAAGGTGATAATGGTAATGGTTTAAAATTAGTTGGTCTTCATGATTCAAGGATTTTTGAAGGCGGATCTGAGACGCTATTTGACCGGTATTCTAATTTAATTGCAGATGTTGGTGGGAAAACGCATTTAGCTCAACTTCGCGCTGATGCTGCCGATGTTTTGTATGAACAAGCGACTGCAGTTCAACAATCTAAGAGTGGTGTTAATTTAGATGAAGAAGCGTCAAACTTAATGAAGTATCAACAAGCTTATCAAGCGGCAGGACAACTTGTCATGGTCGCCAATCAGATGATGAATACGCTATTTGACATGATGAGGTGAAACCATGCGCATATCGACTAATCAAATTTATTTAAGAGGTATGTTAGGCATGCAAAGGCGTCAAGTAGATACATTGCGTTTACAAGAGCAGTTATCTTCAGGAAAACGTGTGCAAACGCCCTCAGATGACCCTATCGCGTCTGCTAAAATTGAGCTGATGAAGCATCGTATTGAGTCTGCTGCAACATATCAAGACAATACCAATGCGGCAAAAGGTACGCTTGCCTATGAAGAATCAATTTTAAGTAATACTGTCGGTGTTTTGCATAATATTAAAGAATTACAATTACAAGCGGGTAATGGTGCTTTGTCGCTGGCTGATAGAAAAGTACTAGCCACTGAAGCCAATAATTTATTAGAACAACTTCAAGGCCTTGCTAATACGCAAGATAGTAATGGTTATTATATTTTTAGTGGTTCACGTTCATTGTCTCAAACGATAAGCAAAGATATTAATGGTAATTATGTTTACAATGGCGATGAGACAGTCAGAATGCAAGATATTAGCTCAGGTTTAACCGTTGCTTTAAATGATACTGGTGATGATATCTTTATGAATATTAAAAATGGTAATGGTCAGTTTACCGTAAGCCAACCCGCAGCACCAAACGTTGGCAATGCAACTGTTTCAACGGGTGCCGTGGTGAACCCTACAGCTTATATTCCTGATAATTACACGATGCAATTTGCACTCAATACGCTCGGTCAAACCGTTGTTATGGTGACAGGGGCTACCAGTGGCAATGTGCTTCCAGCAACGGGCCTGCCTGATGATGCGCCTGTGTATCAACCGGGCAGCTCAATTACCTTTAATGGCATTGAAGTGACCGTAAAAGGCACACCACAAGTTGGCGATAGTTTTACTATAGCACCATCAACAAATGAATCCATTTTTTCAAGTTTGAAACGTATTATTACCAATTTAAATCGCGCTTATGAAACACCGACTGATAAAGCTGTGATTGAAACTGAAAATAATCAATTACTCGATAATCTTGATTCTGCATTAGACAATGTTTTACAGCATCGCTCAATGGTAGGTGCTAGAATGAATCAGCTTGAAGTAGCAGAACTTGTCAACGAGGATTTAATGAGCACTAGTAAAGAAAGTCTAAGCTTACTGCAAGATGCAGACCTTGCAAGTGCGGCTGTTGAGCTTAATTTACAAACGATATTTCTACAGGCGGCTCAACAAAGCTTCGCTAAAATCCAGGGCTTATCGCTATTTAACTTCATGAGATAAGAAACAGCGCCACGACTGTCAAAGAGTGTGACACTGAAACCTACGTAACACTCTTTAACAGTCGTGGCGCTGATACATGCGCAAACATGCGCAAACTATATACATTTATGATTAATTATATTACAATGAGGGTATCTTAAGTATTTTGTGAGATATTAAATGCCATCCAATGCTGTCGTTTTAACTAAAGAATTATTCAGAGCAGAATATAAGCGCTTGTTTTTAGATGCGTTATCAAGCCATGAAAAATTTAATGACTGTGTTATTAAACGTTATACGGAAGACTTCCAAAAAAAATATCCAGGTGTTGATTTTTGTCAAACATTATTCTCAGATGATCCATCAATATTATTAAATGAAGATGAAAATAGATACGGTAATTTTTTTGATGATGACAGAGATAAAAAAACTACTCCAATATCTCAATTTATTTTAGATGTTGTTCATTTTGCAGTCGTTCAAAACTTAAAAAATCAAGCCGCAATTCAATTACAAACTGATAATGAGCTCAGAGAAGCTTTTGAGTCAAGAAAAGCGACTAGCGCAAGAAAGGCAATTGAAGCATCACAAGATGAGAATACGAAGCATGAAAGAGCAATTTTTGATGCAAAAAATTTAGAAGAAACTAACTTAATACGAGATGCGTTTTTCAAAGAATGGGACATTACATCAATACCTGGCGCTGAGTCATGCTTGCATATTCAAGCATTTGAGGCAGAAGCTAAAAATATATGGAGTAATATTCAGATTCAACAGGATAAAGCTATTGATCTCTTTACTTATGAAAATGGTAAAATTATCGTTAATTCGAGCATTTTTAATTCATGGGTGCAAGAGCAGTCTCAACCTTTTACAGCCGATCATACTTCATATGTAAATCAAGCCAATCTTCGGCAGCAGCAAGCAAATAACATTGAGCAAGAAGCACAACGTCAAAATAATTTATTAAATCCAGTGAGACAAGATATCACACAGAAGGGCGCGCAAAAAACCTCACGTTTTTTACAGTTATTAAAAATTTCAAGTGTGATGACATTTTTGACTACACTGACCATGGCTGGCCTGATATTAGGTGCAGGCGTTGTGCCCGCATTAACGTTTGCAGGTTTTGGTGCGACTTTAGGCTTATTGGCAGGCCCAATAGGCATGGCAATCGGTGCCCTAGTGGGCGCTGCGGTAGGGTTTTCGATTGCAGCAGCTGTCATCGGGGCAACACTTGCGATTGGGTATTTACTCCGGAATAAAAAGACAACAGGTTATCAGCCTGTGTCTCAGGATATTGAATCTGGAGATTCGATGCGTAGTTTAAGTCAGCTTGGCGGGTCTGCTCAGAACAGCAAGGATGATGTTAAAACAGAAAAGGACAAGACTTACTCGTTTGGTCGATTTTTCATGAGGTTAGTTAAAATCGCTGCTGAAAATAGAAATACAAAGAGACCGTATTGAAGTATTCGTCGAACTGATGCATTATGCGCAACGTTCCGTGTAACACTCCCTTACGGTCGTGGCTCTGTAATTATACGTGCGCATTTAATGCAGTAACAAGACCTCGTAACTCTCCTGATAATAGCGTCAATGCAGCATCTTGCTGTTCAATTTGTTCTTCAAGCTTGCCAATTTCACTGAATTCATCAATCAGATAATCCAAGCACTTAATGCGTTTAAGTACTAATTGATTGGTAAAAGTAAACTGTAAGCGTTCTTGCCAAATAAAAGATAGCTCTGTTGGATGCATGCCTTGCTCAAGTAAAGATAATACCTCATCAGCAGGAAGCTCATAGCCTTTACACTGAATTTTTTTCTTTTCATCGTCAGGTGATATCAAATGACAATCACTTGCCAAGGTAAAGCCACTTGGCATGGTTTCAGGATTCGTAATAAAATTCAAAAATTTTTGACATAAATTGATTTCAGAAAACCAAGGGTCAATACTTATACCAGGTATTGCTTTACGAAGAAGTGCGGTTACTTGGTCCGCTTGACTAATAGATGAAGTATTAACAATTAAGCGATTATCTTTAGTGTCAATTAGTGCTGTCCATCTTTTTTGCGCACAAAATGCCTTAGGCAATAATTCAAATTCAATATCTTCATGCATTTTTGCTTTTTCAGATTTTTTGAGCGAGCGATTGTCCTGTAGCTCTTTTTCACGCACACGGTCATTGGCAACCTGCTTAATAACGCTTTTAGGCAATATACGCTCTTCCTTACCTAAACAAATCAACGTACTGCCTGAGATATCATGAGCCAACTCACCATCGGGGAAGGGCGGCACCCAACCATAAGAAAAACGGGTATGAGGTGGGCAAGCTTTTAAGCGATGCTCTGCTAAAAGCGCGTTAACATCAACAGGTTCTTTAAACGTTAAATCAAATACTAAGGCATTATTAAACCACATGACGAATCCTTATGATTAAAAGCGCGATGCTAACATGAAAGTGGGGAAATACCAACCGGATATTGCTTGTATAAATCTCAATTTGAGATATAATAAGTTTATATATAAGAGTTGGTTTTTAATAAATGCACATCATTACTAAAAAACGAATTTCTGAGGCTAAAAAGTTACATCCGGAATCAGCAAGTGCATTAGACGGTTGGGCTAAAATTATTGATAAAAATGATTTTTTAAACTTCTCAGCACTTAAAAAATTATTTAACAATATTGATAAGGTTGGAGATTTAATCGTTTTTGATATTGGCGGAAATAAGCTAAGACTTATTGCAAGCGTTCATTTTAATCGCCAAAAACTGTATATACGACACATATTAACCCATAAAACGTATGATAAAGGGTTGTGGAGAAAATAACATGGCAAATTTTAATATACCAAAGAAAGCTCAGATGAGCACGGTGTTAAAGCATTGGAAATATATTGCACCAGTTATTCATGAACCTAAGAATCAATCTGATTATGATAATTTAGCACAGTTATTAGATGACTTACTTGATATTGTTGGGGATAATGAGTCACATGAATTGATAGGTTTAGTTGATGTCATTAGTCATATGATTAGCAATTTTGATGAGCATGAATATGCAAGTTCTGATACTTCAGGTATTGATGCACTAAAATTTTTAATGGCACAATATCATTTAAAACAATCGGATTTATCAGATATAGCAAGTCAAGGGGTCTTGTCTGAAATCTTAAGTGGCAAGCGTAAACTGAATCTAAATCAAATAAAAAAATTAGCAAATAAATTTAAAGTATCTGTCGAAACTTTTATAGACTAAAATATCGGCAAATCCAAGCTTCACCAAGATAATCATAACAGTCACTCAGGAATTCTGATAACTCATCAGTAGAGGGCG
>Ga0075163_10003658_pt1 | contig 20666 bp, 28 predicted proteins | sample JI1023141ADNA_FD_71478 | JGI IMG/M metagenome (GOLD analysis project Ga0075163, IMG submission 71478) | Wastewater effluent complex algal communities from Wisconsin, to seasonally profile nutrient transformation and Carbon sequestration -... | ecosystem: Engineered > WWTP > Effluent > Algae... | reverse complement strand
GGGACGGGCTGAAAGCCGCTGGTATGAGTGGCCAAGGGGCAAGCACTCGAAAAAGCCGGAAGCCTTCCAAGACATCGTGGAGCAGGTCAGTCCCGGCCCGTATCTGGAACTCTTCGCCCGCCGTCAACGGATGGGATGGTCAACATGGGGAAACGAGGTGCCATGTGACGTGCAAATTGATACCTCGAACAGCGTAATGAACGACTCGGATCGGTCATAACCAATATGGCGGACAAACCCACAGAGCGCGCGGTCGCACGGTGCTTGGCGTTCGAGCGGTTCCGTCGGAACTTCGTGCTGCCGCGGTACACCCCGCGAGACTGGTGGGAGTGCGATCTGTTCGAGATCACGGGCGGCGGGTATTTCCGAGAGTACGAGATCAAGCTCACCCGAGCGGACTTCGCGGCCGACAGCCATAAGTCCAAGACCGATCATCAAATTGTGGAAGGACATTGGCAGAACGTTGAACGGGTGAAGTACCATGAATTTCACACCGGCCACCCGGCGCGGCCGGTCCAGTTCTGGTACGTCACGCCGATGGGCATGGTCAAACCCGAGGAGGTTCCGGAGTTCGCCGGACTGATCGAATTCGAATGGCGGGCCACCCGGAAGTTCCAGGCGGTCGAGCGCGAGGTGAAGAAGGCGCCGCGGTTGCACCAGATCAAGCTCGATCCAAAGATCCGCCGACATGCGGAGTCCACGTGCTACTGGCGAATGCACCACCTGATGATGGATGTGGATGAGATGGAGATGGTAGAACCTGATTGATCCATGGAAGACACCAAATCAGATCCAGACTATCGGTGCGTGATGAAACCGCAGAAGCTGAAGATCCTGCGGTCGAAGACCGTCACGGTCGTCTTTCCCGTCACGATCATCCGATTCTACTCCGTACCAACAAAAAAGCCCGACGTGGTGAAGCGTCGGGCGAGGAAGCCAGGAACGTGAGGTCAGGCCTCAGGCGCGGGCGTCAGACCATCCAGGGCTTCGAGCTTCTGGACGATCGCATCGGTCTCGGACGTGATCTGATCGAGCAGTGCCTGATCTTCCGCCGAGATCGGGCCGGGGTTGCTCTGGAGTTGGTCGATCTTGTCCTTCAACGACTTCACGTCGCCCGACAGACCATCGACGGCCTGGGTGATTCGGGTTTGGAACTCCGCCTGACGGGCGGCGAATTCTTGGATAGCACTCATGATCTTGCGTTCAGTTTCTTTCAGGTCTTGTTTAAAGCAGAGCCCGGCGACCAACCTGACGAGTTCCAGGCCCGAGAAACAGAGTTTCACCCTGCGATGATGTGGCGGTCAAGGGCCGGACGCAACCCGAATGTTCTTGCGCCCCAGTGCCAAATGGGTGAAAACAAAAACGCCGACTGAGGGCGAGATCCCAGTCGGCGTAAGGCCAAAAACAAAAGGCCTGTCACAGATGAATGCCACATTGCGAGGAAAACACCCATCCGCGACGAGTCGAAGTTCTACGAACTCCTCGATCAGTGCAACCTTTTTCAGCCCCGAGCGACGAAAATCGCCGGGGCTTTTTCGTGTCGACCTGGGGCGTTCAATGTCCTTGAGCACAACCGGCGACTGACGGCACATAGGGGCGCGGGTATTCCACAGGCAGACCGCGCGGGATAGATCAGGTGTACGGTTTCCGGCACCGGGAATCCCAAACAACAATCCGAGGGGTGGCGAGAACCGAGAGGCAGCCACGACCGTTGGGGGGAGAAATCCCCGGAGTGTGCGCAAAGAGGCAGTACCGCCAACCGGCTGCCGCGAGTGGATCGTGATGCGCATAATGTGTTACGCGACGGGCGACCTTTATACGGATTGCTCCAATCGCGACTCCTCTTCAACAGGGGGAGTCGTGCCCACTCCGGACTCCCATTACCGGATTGTTCCAATAAGAACCCTACAGATTAAATCAAAGGGTGATCGGCCGGTGGTTGGGAGGCCAATGATGTACGCACTTGACATCAGGTGATACCTAGAGTCTACTCCAAGCGACAGACAACCCCATGAACACCCCTGGACAAAACGTGGCGAACTTGGCGTACGAACAGATGTTGTTGATCAAGGCCGAGACCGATCAGCGGGCGGTCTTGCTCGGTCAATTCGGCACCCAGCTCAGGGCGATCCAGAAGCGGGTGACCGAATTCTCGGAGGAGATCAACCGTATGGTCGACGCCAATGGCGCGGCGTCGGTCCAGATCTCGGCCGCGGTCGCCCAGTTGGAGGCGGACATCCAGAAGTTCCTGGAGTTGAAAGACCAACTCTCAGGCCCGGCCGTCCGTCAGATGGCGGCGGCCTCAATGCCGGCAGAGCTGGCAGAGACGAGTGTTCCCAAACCGATCCTCATCTTGACATGAACCGTCGCGCATTCCTCGGAACCCTCGGGGTATTCTCCATCTTGCCCGGCGCCGGCCGTGTCTGGCGGGCTATCCGGCCCGTCCGTCATTGGGTTTTGGTCAGGCCGTATTACAACTACAACGACGTTGAAAGGTTTTTCTTAGGCTACTCGCTGCCACCGACCAGTGGAACATTCATGTCACTCGTTGATGGTCAGTTCGTTTTTCGAGATGAGCGGTTCACTGCGGAAGAATACGAGGCTTGTACCAAAAAGATGGCAGGCCGGATGTTTCATGAAGTAGCTGTGTACTACGATGAGCAGGTTCTCCCACGAATGGGCATTGAGCCGAGGGTTGGTCAAAAACTCGAATGGCGAGTGGTGCCAGCCGGTGGTCAAGAAACTCCAAACGACTTCCAGTCTCTCCCAGCAATCACCATCACCATCTGAGCCGGTTCGACTCGAACGTGATTTGCATGACCAGATCATCCGATGGATCACCGATCACGGCTGGGAGATCGTGCATTCGCGGATGGACATGCGGACATCTGTGGACAATGGATTGCCCGACTTTGTAATCGCCGCGCCGAACGGCCGGACCTACTGGGTGGAGTGCAAGGCCAGGAATGAAAAGCCAAAGCCCGAACAAGTGAGCTGGGGAATTCGGTTGAACAACCTGAGCCATGTCTACGGCGTGGCCTGGAACTTCCAGGACTTCCTGAAGATCATTGATCGCCGGTCCGACGGGTGGCGAGTTTTTGACAGTGATTGTTGACATCATGTGACGACAAGTGATATCATCCCGACCAATGAGCAAGCAGGACGAAAAGAATCGGAGGTTGCCGATCACCCTCAAGCCCGAGGACCGGGCGGAACTGGAAAAAGCGTCAGAGCAATCGGGCGCGACGATGTCTGAGATCGTCCGTCGGGCGCTCCGGGAATACCTCGATCGTCACCATCCAAAGGCCAAGAAGTGATTGCCGAGGTCTATTGCGAACCGTGGAAGCGTCATGTGCCGTCGATGATCGCCATCGGCAGTACCCGGCTGGACACGGTGAGGCTCCGGGGTTTGGTCGAATTCTGGCTCCTGCCAAATCGTTGCCAGATGCGGGTGGTTGGGAACGGCTGTGAGGCCTCATTGGTGTTGCCGGCGAAAGTGGCGAATCCCATCCGGTTTGTCGTCTCCGACGTGCCGGTCAGCATGATCACTCGCGCGGCCGAGGCGGATATCCAGATCTCGATCAAGGACAACCGGGTGGTGTTCCACGCCGCGGGGGTGGAGATCAGTTCGGCATTGGCTCCCGATGTAGAGTTCCCACCGGAGAAGGTTGCGAAGGACAGGGCGGTATCTCTCGATTCCCGGGATGTCATTGCGTGGGCGGTCGCGGATGAGCCGGCGACGACGGCCCAGGCGGACGACACGATTTGGCTGGGGGTGACCCCACAGAATAAACGGCTCTACGCCTCGGCCAGTTCCAGCTCGTGGTCGGCGATGGTTCGGGATGGTCAGGATCTTCAGTCGGTTCCGGTGTCGGCGACGATCATGCGGAAGATCAAGCCGACGGCCGGCGACTGCATTGGATTCTGTCCCGATGGAATTACCGTCCGCAGGGGGATGCTGAACTACGCGGTGGGCGCGCTGGCCACCCGAAAGCTCGATGCCTATCCGATTTTGGGGAACGTGCTCAACCGTCAGGCGGGGTTGATTCACCTCAATGAGGGACAGCTCAGTCGTATGATCGCGGCCCTTCGGGTGATCAACATGGGATCGGAGTTGAGTGAGTTGATTCCCGTGCTCGTCACCTACCAGGATGGTGTCCTTTATCTCGGGTCAGAATCTTCGACCATCACCGGGGTTTCATGCGTGGAGGTGAAACACATTTCGGGCCTTCGCAATTGGTCGATCGGGATCGCCGGGGAATCACTGCTGGCCACCCTGTTGAACTTCAAGAGTCAGATCGGAATTGGCGTGACGGACAAGCCGGAGACCGGGGCGATGCTCGTCTGGTCGGGGAATGTCGTGTCCGCCCGCGCGTCGCTCAAGGTTCATCATCATCTTCTACCTCAGGACTATCGTCATCTGGAAGCCGCGTTAGATCGTACTCCCCAGGCTCAATCATCTCCTGAGGAGGAGATGGAGGAACCCGGCACTCCTCATCCACATCCGGCCGAGACGGAGATGTTGGAGCCGTAGTCAGGACATGAAGATCACCCTCGGAGATCAGATGATCTGTAGGCACCACAGTGAGATTGCCGTTCGCGATCTCCCGCAACAACCGCGAGACCGACGGGCGATCACCGCGGGTGCATCGAAGTTCAAATGCGATCTTGTGCAGCGTCATCCAGATGTCTCGCCTGAAGTTGAAGTGGGTGGTCCACGAGGGCTCGCCGACGAGCACCATATTGCTACCAATCGAATTCACTGTCGGAGGTCGTCCAAGAGGCTTACCCATGGCAAAACAAAGGCACGCGGGTTTTGAGTGGGTCAAGCTTCAAACGGAGCCAATGCGCCCCCTGAACTTCATGATGACCCGTCGGCAGTTCGATTGTCTTTACGGGCTGGCCATGGCGCACGACACGCAGGCGCCCAGATCATTTCTCACGGGAGAACAGACGTTGGTGGCCCAATTTATACGGGACATCGCGGACGGAAAACTGGAGGTCGTACGCCCGACCCCGGCGAGCATTCAGATTGAACCTTGAAGTGCTTGACCAAGGCGATGGCGGTGAGGTAAACATCACAACACATGGACAATTGGATTATCACAGAAAAGACGGCCCGACATCTTGGTCGGGTGTGGGTTCCGGTTTCGAACGAACTGGATTCGAAGACCACGGATGGGAGTCCGAACTTCGAGGTCGGAGTTGAATGGGCGATCGTCATTGGGACCGAGGTCGTGCGCGGGAAGTTCACGACAGCGGTCAATCCCTCGGTGTTTGGATCGACCTTTGGTCATGCCAAGCAGGCGGTGGCAGATCTGTTCGCGCAGATCCCGTTGGTTGGAAACGCCGGCCCGTCGGTGACAGTGAAGGATTCACCCAGTGGCGAACGTAAAGTCACGGCGGTGATTCCGGCTGCTGCTGCGGCCGCTCCCTCGGTTGGGACTACCGCCGCTGCGGCCGCGCCGGCAGTGACCCATCCTCCGGCTGATGCGGCGCCCCGGCGTCGTGGTCGTCCGGCCGCGCCCGCCGCTCCCGCCCCACCTCCGGAGCCCGAGCCTGAAACCGAGCCCGGGGACGAACCTGGGGATGAGCCCGGAAACTCCGAGCCCACTGGTCCGTCGGGTCGGACCTATGCTCAGTTGTCGCAGGTCATGTGTATCTATGGGAAACCCGGTGGTAAGATGCACGGCAAGACCTTGGCTGATCTGGATGACGCCCAGAGGGAATTTATTATCTCGTCTCCGGATTACGAGAAGTGGCTTACGACGAAGCCCGAACTTGTGCAGTTGCGCAAGGACACCCAGGAGTTTGTCGAACTGAAGAACTTGCTCGGGATGTAATCATGATCATTCGTAATACCCATGGGTTGCCCCGCTCGCTCGTCGACACCGTGTTATCGGCGAAGACGCCGCACGAGCGGAGGGAAGGTGCCGATATTTCGGTCACCGAACTGATCGGTCCCCCTCGGATCAAGCAACTCAAGGACAAGTATTACGATCAGGTCGACATCGACGCCTCGGATCGAGCCCATGCTTTGATGGGGACAGCAATTCATGGGCTGATCTCGAAGGCGCCTTATGCTCTTTCGTCAGTGCGGTTGTTCGCTCGGTGGAAGGGGCTGGATCGGATGTGGACGGTCTCCGGGGAATTCGATCTCTTGGAGGATGGAATCCTTTGGGACTTTAAGCCGCTCAAGGCTCAGGCGGTCTTCGACGGACCCAAGGAGGAATGGGTTCAACAATTGAACATCTATCGCGCGTTGTGTCTGGTGAATCGAATACCCGTGGCCGGGCTGAAGGCCTGCGCGTACATCCGGGACTTCACGCCCAATCAGCGATTTCGCGAGAAGAAGTATCCCTTGGCCTCGCTCTGGCCGATGGATGTTCCGATGTGGTCGATCGGGAAGACCATGGCGTACATCGGCTATCGGTTGACCGAGCACGAGAAGGAGATGCCGCTTTGTACGAATGAAGAGCGGTGGGCCAAGCCCCACGAGTATGCGTTGATGACCGATGGGAGGAAGACCGCGGTCGCGCTGTACTCGAACAAAGAGGATGCGGAGAGGAACGCCGCCGCGCGCGAAACGCAGTTGAACAAAAAGTTCCGTGTTGAAGAGCGTCCCCAGGAGAGCACAAGGTGTCGCTATTACTGCGAGTTCGCTCGGTTTTGTGATCGTGGAATCGCCGAGCTTTCCGGGGTAAAACCAAAATCATGAACGCCAACGAAATCAAGAGAATGTCCCGTCAGATCGCCCGAGTGCTCGCATCGGTTATTCCGCATGAGTGGGATCGCATACGTGACAACGCTAAGGGTGATCCGAAGGGTTTAGGTATGGCTGATGTGAATGTTGCGCTCAAAATCTCAACCACAGGCCAGGGGAATCATGTTATGAAAGTCACGATTCCAGGGCGTGCGTACAAGGAAGACTACACGGTGACGCCGACCGACATGGAGTTACCGGAAGAGGAAGGTGATTTTCGCCCTGATCCAGGTGAGCCGGTTGAACCGTGAAGATCGAGCATAAAGAGGTTTTGACGTTCATCGTAGAGTCCTCGAATCCAGAGGAGCCCTACGAGGTGAACCTCGCTGTGAACCGGCCGCATGGTTGGTGTAATTGTCCGGATTATGAATATCGACAGAGGGCCAACCAGAAAATCCAGGCGGGTGGTCGGTGTAAGCACATCATGGCGGTGAGGGATCATATTGTGGAGAGAGTGATTACCGATGTTGTTACCGCAAGGACGATCGCCGCTCAGGAAAATATCGACCGGGCGAAGGCGAAAAATGGAGCTGTTCAGGCCAATCGCCCTCCGTCTACTCACCGACCACCCCCGGTGTCAGCGTTGCAACATCCGCCAATCCCAAGACCCCCACCACCTCATCCCGCGGAGTGTCGCCCCGCAGTTGGTCCTGGAACCCGGCAACCTCATCGCCCTTTGCCGACCGTGCCACGACTGGGTCAAGAGCAACCCAAGAGAAGCGTATAGGACTGGTTTCCTTTTTCGGTCCACCGAGTGGAATGCGGTTCTGAAAAAGCCGATTCGCCATGATTGATCCAAAGACCCTCGTGATGTACCCGCCGTTCGTCTGTCGGGTGTTGGCCCGGCGAACGGTGGTTGAGAATGGAAAGCGGAAGGTCGTTCCGATTTCCAGCGAGGAGATTGCGGTCAACGCGCAGATCCCTCATCGCCGGGTGCTTTGGATTTCATCGCAACCCAATTGGTTCGACGTGCGGGTGGGCGATGCGATTCGGTTCATGAGCGCCTGTGGGATCACCAACAGGAACATGTGGAGGAACAGGTGGTTCCTTGCTCGGTCGATTGGAAAGGCCGGTGGGTTTGCCCACCTCGATCAACTTCCCCGGGTTGATCGTCAGCGGGTGTCCCGGATGTTCGTCCGGCATCTCAGCAAATGGCAGGAATCAGTGAAGGAAATATATGGCAAGTGATCCGGTCAAAATCAGATATCGAAAGGTTGTGGCTGATCGCGTTCAGCATGCATTCGATATGTGGAGTGCGTCGAACCCAGGCCGCCGTCCGGATGCAATTCTTGTGGGTGATCTGGCGCGCAGTCAGATGGCTCTGGCGGACGTTCTGAGGACGACTCAGGGTCCGAGTGGGACGGAGGTCTTCTACGGAACCATCCGGGTCATGTTCTGTGAATCCTCCGAGGTGTGCATGGGAATATCCAGCACCCCGGCCTAGCGGACGGCTCGGAATTGGTGCTGACCACTGTCCTTCTCCTCTTCGTTTTCTTCCCGGAGGTCTTTTCCGATCTCGCCCGAGATCGCGTAGGTCAAAGCATCGAACGCATGGATGAGCATTGGCGCGCGGGCGATCCCATTGGGTGAGGGTTTGAGGCCGATCATCGCGTTGATCACGTTGGTCGCCAGAATCGAGATGTAGATCCGATTGTCCATCAGGAGATTCTCCATCATCGACACGCGGGCGGCGACAGACCCAGGGCCTTTGCGGACCGGCCGAAGGATGATCCGGCCGTTGCTCGCGTTCTTTACCTCAAGCGCATGGGTGTTCGATCCTCGGGCTCCCATGGACTTCGTGAGGAACGCCGTCGGGTCCGACCAGTGGTGAGTCGATACCAGTTCGGCCTCGCGACGCTTCAGGATGTCCCACCAGTATTCGAGTCGGACCAATGCTTTCTTGGTGAACTGTCGGATCGACATCTCGCGCGCCATGCTCGTCACGTCTTCCAGGATGTCGTAGCAGTAATACCCGTCGGGGTGCCATCGCTTGCTCAGGATGACCATTGAATGGTTCACGTCACCCAAGTCCCATCCGCAGATCAGTTGGTTGGTGTGGCGGGGTGGGAGAAGGATGTTCCAAGAGCTTTGGGGTTTTCCCGCCAAGCTCTCGCCGACCACATGTTGCTCCTCCCGGAAGATCTCCTCGAACAACGATCCCTCTGATGACGGCACCCAGATCCCATCGACGTATCGGGCGTACAACCTGGGACTACTGCGGTAGCGGCTGACCAAGTCATCGATCTCTCGCCGGCTGAGCCAAGGGTTGTCCGCGATGAACGTCTTGATCACGTGGTGATCGCGGAACCAATTTGCATCCTTCCCCTCGGTGTCGATGAACCTTCGGTATAGCCAATGTTTTTCGCCCTCCGTAGGAGGATTGCAGTCCAGGACAAGCTGATGTGCGGCCTCTGGGATCCCCATGTGGGTCAGGCGCAACTGGTCGGCCGCGGCGGAGAAGATGGTCTCGGGGAATTGGTCGGCCTCGTTGATGTAGATGAAGGAGAACCGTGTGTTCTTCAGTACCTCCTCGATCTCCGACGCGCGGTAGGCCGTGACGAGCGTGCAGTTGGACACCCCGCCATGGCGGTTGTAGACGCTGAAGATCCGGCGTTTGGTCTCGGGCGTCACCCGGGGCTTTAGGTGGTAATGGAGGGCGCTCGCCGTCTCCTGCCAGATGTTCTCCGTGACGAAACTCGTCATGTCCGGCCAGACGCCGGTTCGCGCGTTCTCCTGACGTTTCACCACGAGTCCGACATGAGAGTGGTCGTAGTCGTAAAGGTGGATCGCGGCCTTCTGGCAGATCGAGATGGTCTTTGCCGTTTTCTTGGCGCCCGCAACCAGGAGATATCTATGCTTGTCGTTGCATATCTCTGCCCCACGCTGGTGCAGCGGCGGCTGCCAGACTTCTTGCGCGACCATGCGTGATGATGTTATCACCAGTTGGCATGTGGCAATTCATTCGTGCATCGGCGGCGGCTGTCGTTGGATCGTACCGATCGTTGCCCGTTCCTGAGGCGACGGCGCACATCATCGGAGGGGTCCGCGGGTTGGTCAGTTTGATTGGATCGGAGAAGGCGGAACCGACGGTCCAGGCGGATCGCCTCTGGTCGTGTTGGGGGTGTCCGTTGTTCGACAAAAAGTTGAGGACATGTGGGACGCCCGGGGTTGTGGATAAGTGGGGAAATCCCGATGGGTGTTGGTGCGATATCCCGTTGGTTCACAAGTACAAGAAGAAGCAATGCTTTCTGGTAGCAACTGGTGATCAACGTGCCGCCGAGTATGGTTGGAAAGCCTGAAGAAAAACCTGAGCCGATCTACGTGGATATCCACAAGTCCACGCCGATCCAGCGGGGTGGATTGGAATCACTGTCGGTCAAGGTCGATCGGTTGATGCGGGCGCACGACCGGCAGTTCGACCAACTGATCGCCCAGTACGATGCGATCATCGCGAAACCCCATGTCGACCCCATGGTGTCGATGCGGGCGATCGAGGCGAAGACCCGGTTGCTCACCGCGATTTCGGAGAACGCCAGCCGGATTGCACTGGCGATTCAGCGTGAGCAGAAGTTGATGGATGATCGCGGGCGGACGAAGGCGATCGATCGGGCGACGGCCATCCGGCTGATCGATCACAACCGGAAGGTCCAGAACAACCCGGTGAACGTCAGTATCGTCGGGTCGACCAAGCCGCCGAAGGTCCGAATGTTCGAGCTTGGGTATGTGTTCAAGGCGACGGTCGGGCCTTCGGAGATGGAGATGGTCGAGCCGGCTTGAGTTTTGGCCAACATCATTGTTTCATTCGTCACATGGTTGATATCAGGGCGCTCTACGCTTCCGGTTATTCTCCGGAGAAACTTCGGCAGACGTTCGTTCCGGATGCCGGGATCTCCGCGCGGAAGGACAAGATCCGGGATCTCCTTGCACTGACAGAAGGGCGTATTCGTGAGGGGGTCAACCGGCAGTTGAAGCACAGTCGCCACTGGTGGATCATTGATCAGGCGTGTGATGTTTCGAATCGATCTCTTGGAGCCACGGCATTGCGTGGTCTTCGTTCGCAGAACCCCGATCCCAAGCAGTTGATTCGGACTCTCCAGGATTGGGGACTGACCGCGTTGATCCGTCAGGAAGTGGACAAGGATGGAATGCCTACGACCGACAAGTCTGGCAATCCGTTGTATAAGATCACCGATGCGCCGCTGGTGGAGATTGTGGCGCCGATCTGCCAGCAGTATCTGAATGCTCGGTGGGCGACGCTGGTTACGGGCAGGGATTCCAGTCCGTGGCTCAAGTATTCACCCCGGGTGTTTTCCAGAAAGAACCACCTCAAGGCACAGATCTTCACTTCGCGCGCCGACCAGATGGTTCAGGAGATGGGGTATCGCGCGGACTTTCGGCAGGAGTCTCTGGCGGCGCTCAAGTACGGCTATCAGTTCACGTTCTCGATGGAGCCGTACTACAAGGAAGAGCAGATGTTCATGGGTGAGGATGGGATGACGAAAGTCGTGGTTCGGGAGGGTATCCGATCGGCCATGCCTCACCCTGCCCGCACGTTCTTCGATCTCAATCACCGGATGTCCACGCTGAACACCAATACCGGGATGGCGTTCGCCGGGTATTGGGACATCTACCGATGGGGTGATGTGCTGGCGAATAAGGACTACTGGTTGACCGATGAGCAGCGCCAGGGTCGATTCGGTTCTGGTGCATGGATCGAGACTTCGGGATGGACGCAGTACAATCAGCTTTTTCCGTGCTCGATGACGATGCCAGCGGGGTTCGCTGGTCAGAACTACGGCTCGGACCTGGATCGGACGGCTGAGGCAAACAGACTGATCTATACCAATCACGACCAGGGCGTTGTCCTGACTCCGATCTTCCAGAAGTTGAACCCCAAAGAGTGGGACATGTTCGACTATGATGGGGACGTTTGGTTCTGCTTTGTCATGGCCAATGGTGATACTCCGATCTTGGTCGAGCCCTACGCCTACACCCCGGTTCGAGTGATGCAGTACCAGGGGGATCAGTCGCATTGGCGGCCGACTTCAATGGTCACCGATCTGGTGCCATTCCAGGACACGGTGGGGAATCTCCTGACGCAGTATCTGGTGACGGTTCAGCGGAACCTGATGAACGTCATCTACTACAACAAAGACTCGGTGGAAAAGTCGGTGATCGATTCTCTGACTGCCCAGGCAGCAGGCCTGTGGCAAGGTCCGAATTTTGTGCCCGTGTCCTTCAAGGATGCTCAGGGAGATGCGACGACCGCCCAGATCTCGGATCAGTTTCGAACAGTGAGCTTCCCGGTGGCTGACGCGATCCAGGTGGTGACGGCGATCAATACCGTGTTGGGGATGCTCGAACGTGTTCACGGGTTCACCGCCCAGGAGGTGGGGACGACCGGCCAGCACGTGCAGTCGGCGCAGGAGATCCGGGTTACCACGGACTTCGCCAACAATCGTATCGGCCTGACTGATTCGTTTTTTGACCATGCGATCGGCGCGCAGAAGACCCAGATCTATGAAGGGTTCATGGCCTATGGAGATGATCTGATCATGGCGAACATCGCGGACATCAACGACGTGGACCGTTCAGAGCTGGACTCGATGGGGGTCCTGATCGAGGAGGGGGCGGGAAGGAAGGCTGGCGTTTTGGCGGACAAGGCGTCGCTGAGCCTCGCCAGCTTCTCCACCGACCGTGAGGGATCTCGCCGGGTCAATGACGCTCAGGTGGCGACGGCGTTGATGCAGTTTGCCCAGACCGTGTTCTCCGTCCCGCAGATCTCTGAGGCGTTTGGCGTTGAGGGGATCGTTGATATGTTCAACACCGTCGGCCAGTTTGCCGGCATGCCGCCTGAGGCAAAGATCCCGACGCCGAAGGCCGGAGCTGCGCCGGCTGTCCCCCAGATCATGGAGCAGGTTCAACAGATGGTTCAGCAGATCATGGAAGGTCAAATGCAGGAGATCGGGACGGGCCTTCGCGAGGAGCTACTCAAGCCGCTGATGGAGAAAGTTGGCGGGCTCGAACAGAAAAACCAGGAGCTTGAACAGGCGCTCGCCCAGGTCGTGGCGATGGTCCGTCAGGCGTCCCAACCCCAGATGATGGCATGATTGAAGTGGAGAAAAAGGACTGGACTGCGTCAAAGATCGAGGCGTTCAACAAGTGGATGGACAACCCTATCGTTGAAGACTTTAGGACTCATCTGGTTCAGCGCCGAGATGCGGCTATTGCAAGCGCCGCATGGCATACGTTTGCTCCATCCAGGTCAGAGAAAGAAAAGTCCGAGAAAGAGGCGAGAGATCTGACGGCTGCGATCTCAGTTCTGGAGGACTACATGAGGGTTTCACAGATTCCGTGTAGTGTGACGATCATCACCAGGACTTGAATCTTCTGCATCCATGTGTCTGGATCATCACATGGACAAAGACATCCCAGCAAACGAGACCGAGACTGACCAAACTCCGGACGCCCAAATTCCGGAGCCACGATTTCAGGTAGACCTAGAAGTTGGCCCCAAGGCCGAAGACAAGGCAGCAGAGGGAAAGTCGGGCGATACCGATTCGGTTCGGTCTGGGTTGGCCAATGTCGGCCCGACGTTGTTCAGCTTCTTGAAGCGTGAGCCCAAGGGTGAAGACAAACCCAAGGAAGGCGAGGTCAAGCCGAAAGCCGAGGCCCAACCCAAGCCGAAGGCGGTCGATCCAAAGCCCGCGGCACCCAAGGCCGAGGACAAACCGAAGGAAGGCGAGGGTGATCCGGCTCCTACGGAATCGGACATTCGGGCGGAGAAGATCCTCGGGAAGAAGCCCAAGAAGTCGGCGGAAAAGGCGGAGCCTCCCAAGGAGCCGGAGCCCCAGCAGATGACGCCTGAGGTGGTGGCGAATGTTGCGGCGCGTACGGCTGCCGAGGTGTTGAAGCAGTCGGCGCCAAAGGTGGAGAAGGTGGATGATGATTACCCGGAGGAGTACCGGGAAAGCGCCAAGGTCTTCGACGTAATGGCCCAGGCGAATCCCCAGAAGTACGGGAAGATTAAGCAGCAGCTTCAGGGTTTCCACACGAAGGAGCAGGAGTATCGCGCATCCTGGGAAGCCAAGAACGACGGCGAGTCTTTCGATCCTGACGCAGACGAGCACGCGGCCTTCTACTCGCGGCACACGCCGAAGATCGAAGAGCAGGATATTGCGGCGGCGGAGAAGGCCCTGGAAGACGCGGAGATCAATGCCAAGGTCGACGCTCGCGTTCAGGAGCAGTTGAAGACGGTGATGCAACCTCTGCGCGCCAATCAGATCGAGCAGCAGATTGCCCCGGTTGTAATCAGCGCGCGCCAGCGTCTTGCCGCCGCCGCCCTGACTGCGGTGCTGCCCAAGATTGATCCAGCCAATATCACTCAGGACTTGGTGAAGGAGATCGAGGAGAAGAATCCCCGAGAGGTCGAGATCATCAATGCCGCGGCCGACGCGAAGGGCAATGTTGCAGATGCGTACATCCGCATTACTTCGAACGCGGTGAATCTGGATCAGCGCAATCCTGTTCACGCGGAGGTCATCGATGTGGTGAGCCGCGTTCAATCGTTCGTCCTATCCCGACCAAGGGACGAGCGGGTTCGTCAATCCGATGACGGTCGGACATTGGAATTCGCGCCGGTCGAGCGATATGCAGCGATGTCTCAGGCTGAGCGGGCGCGATATTGGACGATTGGCTTGGAGGAAGTTTCCCGTCAGTTAGAGATCGATGCGGCGGACATGGCGTCCAAAAAGTGGAAGTCCGAGCGAGAAATCCTGAAGAAGTACGGTGCGAAGATCGATGAACAGGATGAGTCAAATCCCAAGCCAGTGAGGCAAGCATCACAGAAGGAGCAAGCCAAGCCAACAACTCAAACTCCTGTACGTCAGGAGATTAAGGTGTCGCGCGGCATGTCGGAAAGGGGTGGCGCTGGAACTGGATCTGAAACCGTTCGTGTCGATCCCAAGTCAGGCTTCGCGGCTTTGATGAGTAGCCTGATGCCTGATAGAGCTAAGCGGTAGATGAGTACCACGCTTTCCAGTTTGTACGGAGGGGCAATGTTCAAGAAGTGCTGCCCCCATTATGTTGAGGACTTCGATCGATGCGCGGGCATCACCGTCTGTTCGGTGAAGCCCGTCATGCCCGACCAATGGGACACCATTTACCTGGACAACGGATTGCCCCGGGTGAATTCCGCAATCGCCGAGGCTGACTTCGTGGCCAAGGCGTGTTTGCCGAAGGTCAATTCGCTGTACGACTGGGTTTCGGCGACGCGCCGGAACTGGAACAAGGGGATGATGGCGTCTCGCCGGAAGTCCTCGGGCGTCCTGGAGTACGAGCCGTTCATCAAGGCCGCACGCAAGGGGCCGATCAACAACCAGTATTGGAAGGTTGTCTATGGTGGCGCCGCGGGTGGCGGTGAGCCCGCGGGTTCACACAAGTACGTGGTGACGCCCTTGTCTTCGACGATTCCGGACAACGTCAACTGGTGGTTCCTTGAGCAGCAGGTCTTCCTCTTCTCCAAGCTCAATGACGGCAGCGTGAACAACGCGGCGGCGACGATCAAGAAGGTGGAGGACGTGGCGGGCGATATCACGATCTGGCTTCTGGCTGCCCCCAGTGTAGTCCTGCCCGGCGTGACGACCGCCGATGCATTCGACTACGCGATTTTGACCCGCGGCTTGGTCAACGTCACGGACTATGAATCGTTCTGTTCTCAGATTCCGGCGATCAACACCCGGCAGGATTCGTACTACTGGGTTGGCAGCAGCCGGTTCACCGTCTGCGACTCGGAGGTTCAGAAGGAATTCATCCAGCGGGTCCTCCAGGACAATCCGCTGTACCGGGAATACTACCACGTTGACGATGTGGAATACAGCCGTCAGATGTCCGAGGATTGGCAGCGGCGTCAGGTGGAGAATTTCTTCTGGGGCCAACCGCTGAGCGACAAGCAGACGTACAACACCTGGGATGAGCTTCCGACGATCACTCTCGATTTCGACAGTCTGGATCTCCCGGATCAAGGTTCGTGCGTTGGTCGACGGGCCAACCCAATCGGTGTCGTTCACCAACTCACCGAGTGCAATCGTCTGATCGATCTCAAGGGTGGTCGGCTTGACCTGATGACCCATGTGTTCGAGCAGATCTACTACATGGATCAGATCCGCTCGGAGAACGGGGTCGAGACTCCGGTGTTCGAGATGTGGATGAACTCCACTTTCGCCCGAAAGTTCCAGCAGGCGATGATCGCCTACTACAAGGAGCAGACCCAGGACACCATGCGGATGAACCTGGATCTCAAGCCGGGCATGCAGGAGAAGTTCGGCTTCATGTGGCGCGACTACATCCTGGACTTCCCCGCGGGGAAGACCCTGCGTGTGATGACCCACAAGTATTTCGATAGTTGGTTCGACGCGATGCGCCGGATGACCGACGTGGACATCCAGAGCACGGGCAACCGGATCTGGTGCTTGGACTGGTCTTCGATCTACCAAGCGATCGTCGCTTCGTCCTCGGTGACCAACAGCACGGGCTCGATCCAGGATCTGGCCAAGTTGTCGCAGGATATGGCGTGCCGGATGAAGACGAAGAAAACGTCGTACCGCCATTCTTCGATGAGCTGGACGAACGTCGTCGAGTGCCCGGCCGCGAGTCTGATGCTTGAGAACATCTCTCTCGAAGTTCCGACCATCACCACCGACCCGACTCGAATTGGTATCGGCGCCGTTCCGTGGGACACTGGTCTCTCCTGCTGATCGACGCTCGGACAAATGTGAACCCAAGGGCGCGATTGCAAAGTCGCGCCCTTTTTGATAAAAGGACAATCGATGAAATTCTACAGGAAACGGAACATTCACCACCCGATCATTCTCGTCGACAATAAGCCTGTGCCGTGGATTCGAATCGCTTCATTCGGCGTGATCTCCACCGAGGATGCGGCGACGATCAAGGTCCTGGACGAAGCGGCGGAGAAGTCCAAGGGGCAGGTTCAGGAGATCACCAAGGAGCAATTTGATGTGGTGCTTGGTGAGGAAAAAAAAACCCAACAGCCTTCAGTTCGCCGGACGTTTCCGCCGCGGGATCCAACATCCGATCGAGGACGTTCCGCGCCGTCGCAAGCGCCGTCCGTGACACCGTCCAACGTTTCACCCGCCCCGGGTGCCGCTCCTGTCAAAACCGTGGGTAAGCCCGGCCGCCCGGCAAAGCCGAAGAATGCGTCGGCCGTCCCCGTGGTTGAACCTCCTCCGGGCGTGAGTGGGTTGGCCGACGAGACTCCGATTGAACCCTAAGTGAAATACTCCGTCTTGATCAACAGTGTGCTGGGGCTGGCGTTTCCGCGACGCTTCAGCCCTAGTCTGCTGTCGCTGAAGCAGCACACGTTTCGGCATGGCCTGACGGCGATCCAGCGGAGTATCCCAAGGTTCCAGGAGGGCAATGTGGATATCGTGGCCGGGACCTGGGATGCCCAGGTTTCGGGCGCGACCGTGATGGATGCGCCGTCGGGTGATATTGTCCAGGTGGCGGTGGGCAATGATGGGTGCGAGACCATGCATGCGACGCTCGTCAGCGCGTTACACATGCAGTCGATGCAAACTGCATTCGCTCGATCTTACGATTGCGGAGATCCCGACCTTCCGCCGCTCTATCCAACCTCCCAGGTTTTCTGGGCGCGCGACGAGGGCGATCTGGTGGTCTACCCCTGGGTGCCCGACGGGTGGTCGATTGGTATTCGGTGGAAGGGCATCCAACGAAAGTGGCTGGATGATTCTGAGATCTGGTGGGCGGACAACGACAGGGTGACCGAGGTGCTTCGCCGGTACATGGTGGCGTACGACAAGGAGGGGTGTGATGGGTTCGCTGATCTCCTGACGATGTACCGGGATGAGCTGGCGACGTTGAAGTTCGAGCAGTTCCGCCAGGATAATCCTGTGCAGTACAACCCATATTCGGTCGACATGTTGTTCCCAGCGAAAATCCGAAATGACTCCCAGGGAGATTCAGCAGCAGCGACGTAAGGGCGCGACCGACATCGTGTCCGAATCCGGATCGAAGCCACCCCCAGAGATGGGGGTTGATCCGCGTCTGGAGGGGGCGTTTCCTGAACAGGCGAAGTTGATCCGGAAGTTCAATGAAGATCTGCGGCAATGGTGGAGGGATTCGGCGGTGGTTCAAAAGGCATAATCTATGGGCTCACCCGTTACATCTTTGACCGTTCCGACCGTCACGGGGTCGATGCAGACCTGTGATGTGATCAAGGCTTTCCTTCAGTCGATCAAGCAGCTCACGGCTCTCGCCGGTTGGTTGTTCGATGAGGATGGAATCCCGAATGTTTCGGCCGCCCGGGAAGTCGGGTCGATCATCTTCCCCCCGGGTGCGACGATGGACATCGTGGTGAGCGAGGGGATGAGCCAGGAAGATGTACGCGCGCAGGTGGAGAAGATGTGGCTCACAACCGAGGAACAAGATGCATACGATGACGCACGGGATTCGGTCTCTCCGTTTTGGGTGGTGGCCGACGAAGAACGTAGAGGCGGAGCACCGAACATCGCCGGCCGCTTTAAGCTCAACGCGGACTTTAGGGAGTTGGAGAGCGGCAACGTCTCGGGGCTGGTCGGCATCGAGGGTCCGGGCGGCGACAAGGAGCACACGCTGACGATCGATGAGATGCCGGTGCATAAGCACACACTTCAGATCCCAACCGCCGAAGGCACCGAGGCCGACCCGTTGGTCGGTCGTTTTCTCTACACGCCCAAGGTCAATGGTGGCGTCGGTGGTGATGGTCAGGATGTTGACACCTTCCCCAAGGTTGATCTTGCGAATGACGCGGGCGGAGACAAGGCGCACAACAACATGCCGCCGTATCATGTGGTGGTCGTCGCCTACCGCACAACCCGGATGTCCTGATGTCGTGTACCAAGCCCCAGGAAATTCCGACACTCGCCCTCCCGCTGGATACCCGGTCTCCCGAGGGATCGAAGGGGCGGCGGGTTTGGGCCTTGGTGTTGAACGCCCAGGCTGATGTGTCGGGCAGGGTGCTGAGGCTCGGCGGGTGGCGGAGGTTTGGCTGGGAGTCGATTGGTCTCGGGACGTTCGTGAATCAGGATCTGCATGATCAGCTTCCAGATTGCTCGGGCAGTGCCTTGTGTTCGGTTCCGACTTCAGTGGTGATTTCCCAGACGGGTGAATACGCGGATGGAGCCAAGGGCCTCGGGATCCAGCACAACGGGGCTCAGCCGTCGCGCGTGCGGTGGTATCGAGATGACGTGCTGGTCTACGACTCCCAAGCCTAATGTCCGACTTCGCTCCATGTACCGCCAATGGTCACACGCTTGAGGAGATCAACAGCGGGCTCTATTGGCTGATCGCTCCCGGGGTTGATCCAGCTTCGATCCTCACTCAGGAGCAGATCGACTGTCACATGGCGGCGATGGAGGTCGTCAATTCCTCCTATGAAGCAACGGTGGCGGCGGGTGGGAAGTTTGTTCAATGGCGTTCGAGTCCAACCTGGGTCGATCTCACGTCACCGTCTCCCGTCGATTGGTTCAAGGCTGAGCCCTTGACCGAGTCAGGAATTGATTGCGATCCCGATGCGTGGGATGCGGCGTATGAACCAACCCCGCATTTTCGGTGGCTCGGCTCGTTCGCCAAGGGGTTGGTGACTTACTACTGCATCGGTGATTCTCCGGTGGAACCTCCGGTTGATCCGCCAGATCCGGGTCCGGCCGCGTGTGGATCTTGGACAGTGGCTTTCGTGCGGCCGATCAACATCCCATACGGCGTTCCGACTTGGGTCGACTTTGAATTGGTTGGGACGTTTCCGCCCGAGGTGGTTTCGGACTTCGAGTTCTCCGCTCAGTTCGGTGGGGTTGGTGGGGTTGTAGCTCCCGACACTACATCCGGAGTTCTGGTGGTAGACGGGCCGGGGCGGAAGATCCAGGTGGTGTTGCTCGATGAGTTGCCGCATGAGATCGACATCATCGTGGTCCAACCCGACTGCGACAGTCCTCTTCAGTTCGATTCGGAGACGGTCAAGGCATCGACGGCAAAGCCCGCAGTGTGCTTGGAGTCGTTTGGGAACACCGGCGCTCGGGTGTGCGCGGCCGGCGTTTACAAGGCGGTGATCACTGTCTGCGATCAGGACTTTGATTCCAACGAGATCACGATCGATGACGATGGCGTTCCGGGTCCTCGGCTTCCGGTGATCATCGTGCATCCGGCGACGCAGACGGTGACGGTGGGGGACCGGATGGCCCTGACGGTCGTCGCGCTCTACGCCGAGACCTACCAGTGGCAGATCGCGAACTCCGTTGGGTGGATTGATATTGCGGGTGAGACCACTCCCAATTTGGCGTTCGATCCCGTGTCCCTTCCTGACTCCGGAAGGTATCGCGTCATCGTCTCGAACTCCGCTGGGTCCGTCACCTCGAACGTGGCGATCCTGACGGTTGTCGAAGACGCGGAGTGTGCGACCTATCTGGTCCTTAGGTGCGACACCGACAGCACCTGTCATGGTGTCCATTTGGTTCGGGAGGGTGAGGACTTTGATTCAATCTCCTTCGTCCTCGATTGGTCGTCTTCGACTGCGCTGTGCGATGATCCTCCGGTGGTGATGGCCGATGACGACAGCTTTTGGGAGTTGTTCATGACCAAGGTTGGTCCAGACTCGGAGCCGTCATCGTACGTCATTGATTGGCGGGCCGCGACTTCGGCCTACACCGGGGAGCGTCAGCTTTATTTCGCCGAGAACAATCAGTGTTACCGGGTGGTGATGTCCAAGGTTGGGCCGGGGGACGCGAAGGAGGATTACGTTTTGAGTTGGGAGAACCTATGAAAAAGATCTGGTCCATTTTGATGCTCGCCCTGTCGGTCATCGGTGTGCGTGCGGCGACCGTAACGTACAACC
>Ga0075163_10003657_pt1 | contig 20666 bp, 25 predicted proteins | sample JI1023141ADNA_FD_71478 | JGI IMG/M metagenome (GOLD analysis project Ga0075163, IMG submission 71478) | Wastewater effluent complex algal communities from Wisconsin, to seasonally profile nutrient transformation and Carbon sequestration -... | ecosystem: Engineered > WWTP > Effluent > Algae... | reverse complement strand
GTCATCTGCCCATCATCACTCCGATACAACTGGTTGTCTGAGTTCAAGATGTGGATTGCATCATTCCCAATAGCCATGGATCACCTCTCAATGGCAATGGTTGAGAAGAGTTCAAACTTCCCTGAAACAAACATCGTGGTGTGCTCATACGACATGATTCACAGGGATGGAGTCACTGAGCATATTCATGGTCAGGCTTGGGATGTGGTGTTGATTGACGAGGTGCAGATGATTCGGAACATGGGAAGCATCAGATCGAAGCATATCCTTGGTGATATCAAGACACTCAGGAAAACCATCAGCACCGATAAGAAGGATGAGATTGCGGAACTACTGACGCAGGGATGGAGGATTACCTCCGAGAATAAGAGTTCCACGAAGCTAGTGAAGGACGATGTTAAAGCTCCACCAATCAGAGCCAAGAGAAAGATTGCTGCTAGTGGGACACCAATCGTCAATAAAGCGGCAGACATCTTTCCTGTGCTCAAGTGGCTAGCTCCACAGGTTTGGGGTAATTGGTATCAGTTTGCCATGCGATATTGCGATGGGAAGCGTGGATTCAATGGTAGCGTAGAAGCTAAGGGTGCATCGAATCTGGATGAGTTAAATTATCGTCTCACGAAGGGTCCAGACGCCCTAATGTTTCGCATTTTGAAGCGCGATGTGCTCAAGGATCTACCAGACAAGATGCATAAGATCATCTCGCTTCCTGCCCCTGAGAAGGTTGCTCCACTCTTGGATCAAGAAAAGAAGCTATGGAGACTCAAGAATGAATTGGAGCAAGAGTTGAAGGAGGCGAGGGAGAGGGCTAAGGCTGGTGATCAGGAGCATTACCGGGAGCGTGCTGCTACGATGAGCGCAGAGATCATGGGTGCATTGGGGCAGCTTGCCAGCATTCGCAAGAAGCTGGGTGAATCCAAGGTCCCACTAGCCATCGAACACATCAAGGCCACCCTCGATGCAGGAGAACCTAAGATCATTGTTTTCGGCAACCACCGCAACGTCCTATCCTCCATCGCTGACTCACTCAGTTCCTATGGAGCCATGCTCATGCTTGGTGGAACCGATGCATTGAAGCGCAATGAGATGGTTGTGGCATTCCAGACCGATCCAGAGAAACGAGTCTTTGTTATATCAACCCAAGCAGGAGGGACAGGCTTGACGCTTCATGCTGCTGCCAGAGTATGCATCGTTGAGCCAGAATGGACGCACGCAGCTAGCGAACAGGCCTCCGACAGGGCGCACCGATATGGAGCCACGAAGCAAGTAATCGTGGAGTGGTTGCTATTCGATAACAGCCTCGACATCTCCATGGTGCAGAAGTCCATCAACAAAGCCTCCATCGCGGAGCAAGCTATCGACGGCACCACATCAACGCATCAACCTACCACGACACCCAAGGATCAAGCTTCGGCAGCAAGGAAGCTAGAGTATCAGCGTCGTGGTGCTGAGATGACCGAGGAGCAGAAGCAAGCGGCACACGACGCAATCAGGAAACTTGCATCACTGGATGAACAGGCGAGAGCCAAGCATGATGGTGGTGGATTTTCTGAGTTGCATCGGGACATCGGCATGAAGCTGGCATGTCGCATAGTCCTCACCCCAGCCCAAGCAGCATTAGCCAGAGAAATCAGTATAAAATATTCTAGCCAGCTTCCTCCGTCTCTTAGAATCGCATTGCAGTCATAAAATCCCTTTGACACTCGCCACTCAGATACTACCTATCACCATGATCCAAGACATCGAGAAAATATTCACAACAAGGAACCTGGACTTCACCGACCTATCCATCCTCAATGCCATCGCATCAGGTGACATGACTCTGGGTGACATCTGCATCAAGGTGAATCGTGAAAACAAGAGACAGTGGCTACACCATAGACTCGCCAATCTTGAATCGAAGGGGCTTATCCGGCAAAGCAAGATGCGTCGTGGGGACACCAGAAGGGTGAAGCGTAGCATCACTACAACTGGAAAAAAGATGCTTGATTCGTTGAAGAATCTGTAAAAAGGATTTGACGAGTTACGTTACCTGAACTAAAACAACACCAACATGAAAAAAGAGCAACGCAAAAAGTCACCACCGTATTCCGAGACAGTTCGGAACAGGTTCCCAAAAGCATCCGATGAATTTATTGAGCGCCTGCTCAAGATTCAACGTGGACAGGAACAACCTTAACCCAAAACCCAAGAAACCAAAACACCATGGCCGTATCACTAAAACTACCATCAGGAATCACCATCACCAGCACAGCAACCAAGATCAAAGACATCTTCAAAGAACTTAGCTTCTGGGGTAGTGAGTTCCCGACGAAGTGTGGCAACTGCAAGTCCAGCAACTTGGCTCCAAGCTACCGAGAAACCAAGGATGGAGACTCGTATTACGAGGCGAAGTGTGGTGACTGTGGCCATAGCCTGAGCTTCGGTCAATACAAAGCCGGTGAGGGTCTTTTTGCGAAGAAGAAGGATGGTTGGAGGCCACCTTACACCGGGGGATCTGAGAGGCAGGAAGCTCCCAGGAAGCAGGATGATGATGACGGGTCTGAGATTCCGTATTAGAATGGAACTATTTTGTTGTGTTCCTTTTTAATCCATGATACACTCGAAGATGATCACAAAACGATGCTTCAAGTGCAATATGGTTAAGCCGCTGGATGAGTTCTACCGTCACCCGAAAATGGGTGACGGTCATCTCGGTAAATGCAAAGATTGTTCCAAGAAATACATTAAGGACTACACAAAGGAAAAGCAATCAACTGATCTAGAGTGGACCCTAAAGGAGCGGGAAAGAATGCGCCTAAAGGCTCAAAGGGTCAGAAAAGAGGGCCGTCAGTCTAAGAAGAAAAAAGAGACCCTTATGCTATGGCAGGCAAGGAATCCAGAAAAGAAGAAGGCTCACACAATGGTTCATAATGCCATTAGGGACGGTAAACTAATACCCCAACCATGCTTCTGCGGAGAAAAGGCCCAAGCTCACCACGATGATTATTCCAAGCCTCTTGATGTCAGGTGGCTGTGCGTTAAGCATCACAATGAACACCACTACAATGAAAGAACCAAGATGCTGGTAGAGAAACTATCGCAGCATGTAAACTCTAAACCAATTTGAAGATAGGGTGATTAGTCAAGGAGTCGTAGCTCATGAAATCTGGCCGAAGTAATTCGCGTGGTATCCAGACATAGAATCCTTGATAGTTGTGAGCAGCCAATCTTCCATAGAATGAGCAACCTGATGCAAGTGGTGGCTCAACAATAAGGAGCGGAGGCTAGTAACCTCGGGGATAAAACATTAGCAGGCTTTGGATTTACTGTCCATACCGCTAGTCGCTCCACCAATTTCAGAACCTTGACGCAGTGACTCCGGTGGAGGCGGCTCATTACCGTGACTGGTTCGACTCCGGTTAATAGAAATGTTGGTGCAATTCCAACCACTGCGACATTCAATCCAGAGAAACAACAAAACAGAAAACACAGAAACATGACATTTGAAACAAAGCTAGACCTGAATCAAGAGGCTTGGTTCATGCAGGATAATAAGGTGATGGTGCTTCTAGTTGGAAGCATCCAAGCCAATGCAACATGGATCAATAATGGCGAAGGATCGCCTTCAAAGCCTCAAGTCGAATATGGATTCAGAACCTATGATGACGGCAACCTCAAAGGCTGGATTCAACTTGATGAGTGCAAGATATTTCCCTCCAAGGAAGAACTCCTAGCATCCCTGTAACTCAAAACAAGAAACAACAGAAACATGAACGCAATCCTAACAAAATCAGGCAGAGACAAGAAGACCAAGAAAACATACGTCGTAGCAACTACGGCATCCGGCAAGAGTAAGCGATTCTACACACAAGAGCCATCGCAATACTTTGTGGCGTGCAATGTAGCCAAGAATCTGTCCATCAGGCTTGGATGGGGCTCGAATCTGGTTGGTGGAGAAACTAAGGATGGTTTCGCATTCATCCCGATTCAGGAACCCAAGAAGCAGGAGACGACCCAGGATCAAGCCGCATCACTCATTGAGCGTGTTGCGTCGAGGCTGACTCCAGCGTGCCAAGATCCAATTCGCATTGCATCAGCAATCAATGATCTGAGGAACAAGTAACCATCAAGAAACACAACAACATGAAAAGCATCAAGGAAGCATTCAACTATTCATTCGAGCAAGTCGGATACGACCAGGAACCAGAGTTCACGATTCACGGAATCGGGTATCAAGGTAAGTGGGGTGGTCACACCATGGCTACATTCATCAAGGATCTGGAGAGCAACGCGGATCTTCAAACCCACAAGCAGCAGGAGGATGAAATCTACAGACTCAGGCAAAAAGTTGGTGAATTAGATTCTCAGAATCTTGGGCTCCAGACTGCAATTTCAAACCTTACCAAGGCAAACGAGAATCTAAGTATCGACGTTGCTGAACTTGAAGAAGAATTGGAGGTAAGAAGAGCCCGATGAACAGTAGCCCCCTCCGCAAGTCCCTCCAGAAGCTGGGACCACTGACACAGGGGAAACACATTCCCATACTGTCATGCGTCAAGCTTCAGTCAGTGGGTGAAACTCTATTCATCCATGCCAGCAACACGGAGCAGTATATGCGAATCACGTTACCCTACATAGGGAATCCTGTATCCTGCTGTGTGTCACATCGTCGCCTTGCATCTTTGCCTTGTGAGGGTGAGGTTGCGTTGGAGGTGGGTGATGCAGAGATGGTGGTGAAGGCTGATTCCTTCAAGGCCAAACTCTCCACCCTCCCCGCATCCGAGTGGCCAGAAATCAAGCCGCTTGAATCTGATGGTATCGAGATTCCACCTGGACTTGGTAACGTGATTCGGTGGTGTAGCAAAGCGGCTATGGATTCACAGGCACCTGCTGATGCACCGTTCCTTGGGCTCTATGTATCTGGTGACAGGATTGTGGCCACGGATCGGAAACGGTTCCATTTCTGCACCATGGAAGGATTGAATCTCCCGACTCTACGCATCCCATCTGAATGCATCGAGATTTTTGCAGCGATGGTGGATGATGGATGTATCCTAAAGCATAACGAGAGGGCGCTGGAGTTGAGTAATGATGACACCCTGTTCCAGACTCGTATGCTTGGTGATGCTTTCGTCAACACCGATCCAGTCATCCAGAAGCATGGCATCGGGGATGCTTGGAGTTTTGATGCGAAGTCGATGATTGATGGCATCAACCGATGCAAGGCTATATGGGGTGAGTTACCAGACAAGCGTGTTCGCATCCAAGCCACCGAAGAATCAATCTCCATCTCATCCATCAATGGCAATGAGAAGATTGGCTGTGAGATTGATGGAACTGGAATCGGTGCTTTCGAGTGGAACGGAGCGATGCTGATTGATCTGCTCTCAGGATTCCATGGTGCACTGACCTTGAATCTTAATGGGCCAGTCATCTCGATTCAACCGGAGCAGGCCGAAGGCGAAGCTCCATGGAGCGAAGATGATGGTGAACTGAAACTGAGTTGCAGGGCTCTGGCTTTTACATACAAGATATGAGACAAATACCAGTAACTCAGGGTAAATTTACCATTGTTGATGATTGCGACTATGATCATCTGGTTCAATTTAAGTGGTGTTTATGTACTGGATATGCATCAAGGGGCGCTACTTACGACGGAAAACAGAGGAGGCTATTCATGCACCGCTTAATCACGGGTGCATCATACGGAATTGAGGTTGATCATATTAATGGAGATAGACTCGATAATAGAAGGTCGAACCTGCGCTTGTGCACAAAAGCCGAGAACACCCGAAACAAGGTTCAACAAAAACATAATCGCTTTGGATTGAAGGGGGTCTCATTTAAGTGTGGTAAGTTTTACGCTCAAATTCAAGCTCACGGAAAGAAGTATTGCCTTGGGTATCATTCGACACCAGAAGAAGCGCATCAAGCATACTGCGAGGCGGCATTTAGGCTTCATGGTGAATTTGCAAACACAAAATAACGCCATGCGCATATCCGAAGCAGCCCAAGAAGCAGTAAAGCTAGATCCTAATCGAATCTGGACAGCATCCAAGAACCAGCACATCCACTCCGAGAATGGTGAAGCTAAGATTCAACCAATCTACTGCAAGATTACAGTGCATCCTGGCATCAAGAATCAGACGAGCGTGGAAAGTTTCCGTGCTCCTACATTCGAGGAGTGCTTGACCTTGATTAAGGATGCTCAGTTTGTTAGCTTCATGGAGAGACAAAAGAAACATGACCTTCAAGCTCTGTAAACGATGTGGCGTGGCTGCCACGAATCTGGATTCCCACCACTTGAGTCGCCGCAGCAAAAACAACATGGATCATGTGATCCCGCTGTGTAGATCCTGTCACTCTTGGGTTGAGGCTAACGGCAAGGAAGCTGAGAAGCTGGGGTTTATGGATCGTCAGAGTCAATACAAACTAGAAAGGGAGTATCACAATGAATAAGAAACTGAGTAAAAAGGGTAAGCGTGAATTATGGAAACCAGCACTCCGAGACATCAAGAGTGCGATGGATGGTTTCCTGAGTGAGATTAATGAAATCGTGAGCAGGAGTCCTTGGGATATTGACTCTGGTAATTCATCAGCAATGACCCGAAGCGATAAGGGGCATCCAGTCATTGATGTAATGCTAATCTCCAGTAGTGGTGATGCAGATATTTTTCATGTCCAATCCACGATTGATCATTTTTTAGAGATGACAGAAGCTATGTATAATGACGAAGACTGGCTTCTTGAAGACCTTGAGATACTGAAGTCAAAGATCCAAAGCAAGATTGACGGCATCAGGGGATAGGCTGAAACGAGGATTACTAATGAGCCTAATCCAAGAAATAAAGAGTCGTACAACCATACTCGACATCTGGAGGCAAGCATCGGCTGATGCGCCAACAAGATGCGGTGTGTTCAAGTCGCCTCTGCGCTCCGAGAGAACCGAGTCATTCAGTATCTTCGATTCTGGTAGGGCATTCAAGGATTGGGGAACCGGAGCTACAGGTGACGTAGTAGATTTCGCCATGGCGCTATGGAACTGCGACAAGAAGGAGGCGGTGAGGAAGCTAGGGGATGGGATCATGGGTCAACCCATCCAGATTCTACCCGCTGTAGGGAAGCGTAAAGAGGTGGATCAAGAGCGCCTAGCTTACCTGAAACTCGAATGCTTGAAGTCATTCACCCTGAAACAAGATTCGGCGCTCACACAATTCCTCACTGCCAAACGCATCCCATTCCGTGTAGCTGAGTATCTTAATAAGGAAGGATCACTAGGCATGTATCGTGGTGCACCGGCATACATCTACAAGTCAGGAATCAAGGTGCGCCACAAACCAGATTCAAGTAGGTCAACAAGATGGATTCTTGGTGGAGATGGCGGCTATCCATGGCGCTACGATTCACTGACTCCTAAGATCAAGACACTTGTGTTAGTGGAGGGTGAGTCAGATTTACTCACCTCCTGTACGGCCCTCCAATCCCTCGATACAAGAACCATTAGAGTCATCGCGGCACCCTCCGCATCATGGCGACCCGAGCCAGATATTCTGAGTGCCATTACCAATGATCGAAGACTCATCGTTGCGGCGGATAATGATGACAGTGGCAGGGCTCTTACTCAGTGGCTCATGCGCCGGGTGGAATCGTGTATCCCGTTTCCTTGGGACGTGGCTTGGGAGCGTAAGGATCTTTGTGACATTGATTCGGGGGACTTGACGCATATTTACAAGCAACTAATTACATTATGAATACAACAACACTGCTACTTGGGGATTGCCTTGAGAGGATGAAAGAGATACCGGATAACTCAGTCGATTCTATTGTCACTGATCCACCTTACGGATTAGGCAAGGAGCCTGATGCTTTAGCCATGCTTCAGGACTGGATTGAAACTGGACACCATGAGGTTAAGGGAAAGGGATTCATGGGCAAGGAGTGGGATGCTTTCGTTCCGCAGCCGCTTGTGTGGCGTGAGTGCCTGAGAGTATTGAAGCCGGGTGGTCATCTTCTTGCTTTTGCTGGCACCAGGACGCAGGACTTGATGTGTCTTGGGTTGCGATTGGCTGGATTCGAGATTCGGGATATGGTTGCTTGGGTTTATGGTCAAGGTTTCCCAAAATCTCTGGATGTCAGCAAGGCTCTTGACAAGATGGCTGGAGCGGAACGTGAAGTAGTCGGTCAAGTTGTTAGAGGTGACGTAGAGGCAGCTAAACTATCCGGTGTCACAATGGCCGCTGCGGATGCCAATAAGAATAACAAAGCCATCTTTGGCTACGGCGTTGAAAATATCACGGAACCAGCAACAGAGGCAGCAAAGCAATGGGACGGCTGGGGCACCGCACTCAAACCAGCACTAGAACCAATCACGTTGGCCCGCAAGCCGCTGGAGGGAACTGTTGCGGCGAATGTTCTCAAGTGGCATGTTGGCGGGTTGAATATTGATGGATGTAGGGTTAAAACGAACGAGAATCTAAATGGTGGAGCTTACAGTGATGGAGGTAATCGTAACACATTAACTGGAGACAGCAGAAATGGTAGTGACGCTGGAATGTTTCAGGCAGGAAAGACAACCGGATCTGAATTTGAACAGCCAATGGGTCGCTGGCCCGCGAACCTGATTCATGATGGAAGCGACGAGGTGGTGGCTTTGTTTCCCGATACCGGGAAAAGTACTGGAGGAATCACTGGTAAACTCGGCTACCACGGGTCAGATGGCAGTAATCCCGGTGATACCGCTGGCGGTTTTGGCGACTCTGGATCAGCAGCACGATTTTTCTATGCAGCTAAATGTTCCAAGAAAGACCGCAACGACGGGCTTGACAACATGAAGCTAGTTGTGCTAGAATTGCAATCATGCGAAAGCAATTCAACTCAGCAGGGCCAATCAGCAACGCTATTGGTGGATACGGAAGCATCAATCCTAGAGGCTACCGGAGAGTTTGGGACAAGTCTCAAAAACGGCAACGAATGGAGCACTGTATTGTTTGGGAATCGGTTCACGGAGCAATTCAAGATGGAATGCAAATCCACCACATCAACGGCGACAAACTCGACAATCGAATCGAAAATCTTGAGTGCATTACGGCGCTCCATCACAAGCGATTGCATTCTGGCTGCGAACTCAGAGATGGAGGGTGGTGGAAGCCATGCTGCAAGTGCGGAGTCATGCAACACATCGACCTTTACTATCAGCGAAAGGACGGCATCAGCCCTTGGTGTAAATCATGCGCAATCGACAACGCTATTAAAAATAAGCGTAAAAGACGGCAGAAACATACATAGCACAGTGAAACCAACAGACCTCACGCGCTATCTATGCCGCCTCATAACGCCACCCAACGGCATGATTCTTGATCCATACATGGGCAGCGGAAGCACGGGTAAGGCTGCCATGATGGAGGGATTTAGTTTCGCTGGCATCGAGCGGGATGAATCATACTTCGCCATTGCAGAGACACGAATCAAAGCAGCAAAAGACCACCTCGAATCAAGTAACCCATTCAATCTATGAGCAACCAAGTATATGTAGGCGTGGACAACGGTGTTAGCGGGGGAATTTGCGCCCTATCACCAGCAGTAGGTGCTGGCATCATCTGCATGTGCACCATGCCGGTTCAGAAGACTCGTAAAGGAAACGAGATAAACATCTGCGCTGTATGGGACTTCTTGGAGCGTGAACTCTTCATTAGTCGCAACCTATCAACCATCACCGTCATCATCGAGGAACCAGGAGGAAGCAAGAGTGCATCAGCAGCAACAAGTATGGCCGGATCGTTTCACGCTTTACGTGCGATGTGTGAACTCAAGGGTGTGCGCCACCTTCGCATCACCCCACAAGCATGGCAGAAACCAATGTTGAATGCAGCAGCAGGAGACACGAAGCCAGCAGCATTAACCAAGGCGCGTTCGCTCTGGCCACAAGAGAACTGGCTTGCTTCACCCAGATGCAAGACTCCTCACTCGGGACTCGTCGATGCCGCACTAATAAGCGAGTATGCCAGAATCAAAAACCTGTAGCATCGAATAATTCCTTCAAAAGAATTTGACGCACCTCAGATTCTTTGCATCTTGGTGGGGTAGAAACAAAACAACAACATGAAACAACCATACCTAATCTATGACTTAGAGTGCACCAGCAAGCCTGAATCAGAGCTTGAATCACTGATGCCAGAATTCCAAGCTTCAGGTGTGTTGAAAGACCCCGTGAAGATTCTCGCTGACATCGCAGCTAAGAAACAGAAGTGGCTGGATGATGCCGCGCTCTCTGCTATCACTGGCCAGTTACTTTGTGTCGGCATCAGTGAATCAGGAAACAAGGGGGTAATCCACGGAACCGAAGAGGATATCCTCCGTGAGTTCTGGTATCATTGCTCAAGCCTGAAGGAAGAAACCGCAGGGGCATGTATCTTTGTGGGATATGATTCACATCGCTTTGATTTACCCTGGCTAATCCGTAAATCGTGGCTCCTTGGAGTCACTGTTCCTATGTGGGTGCGTCGTGGTCGTTACTTCCATGAAAGTTTCCAGGACCTCAAGGAAATTTGGCAATGTGGTGACAGGAACGAAAGCACTGGAGGACTCAATGGTCTTGCAAAGGCTTTCGGATGCGGAGAGAAACTAGGATCTGGGAAACACTTCGGGAGGTTATGGGGTGAGGACCGAGAAGCAGCCCTAGCTTACGCATTGCAAGACATCGCGCTTACTGAGGCTATCGCCATGAAGATGGGTGTCATCCAACCCATAAGCCAAGAATCAGTCATCCATTCCGACGAAACGGATGACTTCGATTATTGATCCGTATGGAAACATTCTTCCTAGCTTCAGTATTCATTGGGGCATTCCTACTCTATGCATTCTTGGCTAATCAGATACCTAAATCATGAGAAACCTACTCGGCATCCTTTTCTTCAACAGCCTATTCTGCGTAGCGGTAATGATGTTCCTTGAGTGGATCGGCGTAGAGAACTTCACCCTCAACGTCATCATCTGGGTAGCTATGCTGCCAGTCACAATCAAAGCATCTGAACCATTTCGGGAACCATAAACAAAACAACAATGACACCAGCACAGATCGAAGCAGCAGTGGATGTAATCAGCATCTTGAATAACATATCAGACGCCACAACAACAGAGATTCTTAATGCACTGAAAGGATCAGTGTTCTCAGAAGAAGAAGTATCTGAGATTCAGGATGCGTTGGATTGAAAGGAACAAGAATAATCAAACATCATGACACCAGAAGAAACAAAGCAATTCAATTTCTACAATCATCTCAAGCGCCAACGATGCTGGAGTGAAGCTACATTCGGCCCAGGAACAAGGCACAATGGCGTTGTGGATCACATCAGGAAAGAGTTACTTGAGATCGAAGCTGATCCAGGTGACTTGATGGAGTGGATCGACGTAGCCATTCTTGCGCTGGATGGAGCATGGAGAAGCGGGGCTACACCGGAACAGATCATCATGGCCCTGGTTGGTAAGCAGATCAAGAATGAAGGAAGGACATGGCCAGACTGGAAAACAATGTCTCCTGATGCTGCAATCTGTCATGTGAAAGTGGAGGGCGAAGAATGACCCCCTTATCCGAGATACCCAAACTACCAAATGGGAGCGTCTTGCCTCTTCTTACTGGCACCATTGATCGAATCTTTGAAGTCAAGGAAGGCGTTACCGCTCGCAAGAAGAACTGGAAGAAACAAGGATGGTTGCTGAAATCACCATCCGCAACTGTGATGGTTGAAACCTTCATCCAGGGACTCTTCGTTACCGAGGAAGATAAAGGCAAGGAAGTGACTTACTATTCCACGGAAACTAGTGAAGGATTTAAGGGAATCGTGAAGTCCAGTTACGACAAGGACAACGAAACCAAGACCAAGATCACCCTCGAAATAGGAACCAAGTTGAAGCCAACATCAGTTCAAGCAACACCGAAACCAACACCAGTCATGCAACCATCTCCCAAGATTCCATCATCCATGCAGCGTAGCTACTCTTCAGACATTGAGAAACTAGCAAAGCAGTGGCAATGCTGCTGGCTTGCTGCTGTGGATCATACTCCGAAGGAGTGGACTGATGTGCTTCGGAAGGACTTCGCTACGACTCTTTTCATTGAGGGGCATAGGAAGGGGTTGAAGTTTGCGGCACCCATGAATCATGATACTATCCCTACGCAGGGTGAAACCAAGGAGACGGAACCACCGAAACAAGAACCCCAAGCCACATCACCATCCACGCCAAAGAGAACCGATGAATCCTTAGCTACAAAGATCCTGATGGGTGATCACTTCAAGCCAGAAGACCTGAATGGACACAATCTGGAGCGCGTATTCGATCTTCTTTATTCCGAAGCTAAGAGTGAATGCTCAGTTGAGTATCTGGATGCCGAGTATGATGAAGTGAAGAATAAGAAGAGTGGCGGGGATGAGCAGAAAACTTATTCACGCATCATTCTGAACTGGAGCAAGTATCTTCAGGCAGCAAAGAATCGTGGCATCGTAGAACCAGAGGTGGAGTAGTATGAATAGTTTTTCAAACACTCTAGGTCCAGATAATCATGAGTTATTCATGGAACTAGGACCACCTTCTTTTCCTCAGTGTGCCTACTGCGGAGAATCAATCAAGCCGAATGAACCATCGGTTCCTGATTGCTGGGGTGATACTGGATCAAGGATGCATATTGGATGTGCAGCAGAGGATCAGGATGGGCAAGACCTTGATAATGAATTTGGTGACTCCTAACCATGTTCCACGCCCCCCAAACCAAAGACCCACAGGAACAAAAGCGCAAGGCCCTAAAGGCCAAGCGCCTAGTCTCTGATGGGTATGAAATCAAGGCCATCGAGCGCAGCATCAAAGCAAACTTCAAGACAATCAAGAAGTGGGCTGCTGCTCATGGAATATCGCTAGACCCCAGCAACAAACAAGTTAGTATCACACATGTCCGATAAACCACACGTTCAGCTAGAAACATATTTCAAGTTCGGTTCCCAGATTGCCACCATGATGTCTGGTGTTGTAGGGATGCCCGATGGAATCACCCTCCAAGATGGAGTGCTCCTTGATGTATCACCCGAAGTCACGGATCAAGGCATTGCAGAAGTAGCTGTGAAGCTTGGTGAGTATGATCAACGTCACTCATTCCAACAGGTTCTAGTTCGCTATAACTTTGGTCGAATGATCATGGAGTTGGCGGCGAGGATGGAGAAGAGTATTGATGAGGTGATTGATGAGACTGGTATCGCTGGACGGCTTGGTTATGAAGTGAAGACCCTGAGTAACTGGACTCGGGTTGCTAGGAACTGCCCACCACAACTCTTGATTCCAGGGATCACATGGTCGCACCTTGTGGCTGTAGATGTCCGTCTCCCAGAAGACACGACTAAGGTTGTAGAGATCCGTGCAATCCAAGAGTCCTTGCTTCGTGAGGCTGCTGAGAATCCAGTGGAGAGAACGTGTCAGGAGACGAGGAAGCGGATGCATGAAGCCTTGGAAGATCAGGGCCACAAGCCACCAGCACCACCTGACAGATTCGAGATTCTTTTGAAGTATGCACTGATGCTTCGTAAGCTTCGAGTCATGGATGAGACTGGTGACGAGAGTCAGGTGAGGCTTGATTTGGTGGATGCTATTGAAGATTCTGAGCATCAGTTAATCAATCTTGGAGTAATCTCTGAAACGGTATGATGAACAACCCTTTCGCCGACCCCTATTCTCCGCGCCCGTTGGATGCGGTGCCGTGTTCTACGTCTTTGGCGACACCGGAAACAGACGCAGCGTTCGGTCCCATTTATAAGCCACCTTATCGGGTTGGTCTTAGCGGACTGGCTAAGCTGATAATGTTCGTGCGTGACCTCGAAAGAGATCGCAACCATAACCGCGTGTGTATCGAGAGGTTGGAAGCTGAACGTCTTCTACTGGCAAAGCTTGCGGCCAAAGAACCGCAATTTTTCAACCCACTCGAAGCGATGGATGCCCAAAGGCTCCGAGATCGGATTCTTGCGGAGAACATCCAAGCGCACCCACGGAAGAGGCATGTGCGCGGCCCCGAAACAACTCAAGACTGACTCTATGAAAAAGACTATTCCATTCACAACGGCCCCTTCTGTTGAAGTGCCGCGCCTTGTTCGGTATCGGCGCGGTCGGTGGCTTTATTCATTAGATCTTGAATCCGAGGAATGGAATGGCTGTCATTCCAAACTTGAGGATTCAATCGAACAAGCTGCTCAAGATTTGCGGGAACTGGAAATGCCTCCAGGAACTCCGATCTATTTTGTTCATGGTATCCCGACCCCGAAAAGGGAGTGCGATGACATGGGTGTCGATTGGCCCTACTACCAAGTTCATCGCGAAGATGCCATAAAATTGGTGTTACCGAACGTATAAGCTCATGGACGCCGACCTATTCACTCCGATTTCAGAGACGACGCCCTCGGCGTTCCATGCAGCGACTTGTTCTCGGTTGGAGTCTGTGAGGATGGGGCGCGACCCCGATCTGCTGGACGACATGCTGGACTTCTATGCGCCCGCCGCAAAGCGAATCGTGGATGTGTGCTGCAATCGCCGGAAGATGTGGAAGGGAACGCGATGGGGCGGCAAGGTGGTCGGCTACGACATCAACCCCGAAGTGATGCCCGATGTGGTAACAGGGTGGAATGTGCTACCTGACCCTGATGGATCGGTGGACGTGCTCTGCTACGACCCGCCGCACCTCCCCGTCGCTGCCGCGACTCAGGCGAGTCTCAAGCAATACGTCACCGACTACGGGCTGGAGCAAACCTGTGGAGGCGACAACGTGGCCGCGCTGCATCTGCCATTCTTGGCCGAAGCGAAGCGAGTGCTGCGCCCCGATGGTCTGATCTTCGCCAAGATCAAGGACTACATCCACAATCACCGCTACCAGTGGAATCTGGAATACTTCAACGCCGCCGTGCGTGCTGTCGGGCTGACGCCGTGCGACCTGATAATCAAACGCGACCCGTGCGGCGGGAATCTCAAGAGTGGCCGATGGAAGACGGCACACCACGCCAAGAACTGCCACTGCTATTGGGTGGTGGTCAGGAATGGGCGTTGCGAACCACGCAAAGTTTCTTCCGAGAACATCTAAACGCAGACACCAGCCCCATCATGAAAATGACTTTACCGAAAGAGTGGTATGAGGAGAAGTTGCCAGCCGAGGATGGCCTAGAGATAGGGGCTGGTTGTCCTGCCGTGCCGTGTTCTCTGCCGAAGTTCACTTGCGGCACATGCGGAGGATTGGCGGCCATCTGGTGGGGTGATGGTGACTATCTTTGCGGATTTGGAATGGATCAGATGTGGCTTGTTAAAATCCTTTGTGACGCGCTCAATGAAAAACGGAAACAGATTCTGACAGAGAACAGTTGAATTAACCACGCTTCATTTCTTACTTAATTCCATTAACACCGAAACATGACTCACGAAACACCACGCACCGACGCTGCCGGAACCACGTTCCTTGAGATGCAACACATAGCCAAGCAACTTGAATCTGAACTTCAAGGAACCGAGAGGCGTATAACCATGCTTCGTGAAGACAGGGATCGGTTAGTCGAAGAAAATCAGGAGTTGCTATCCAAGATTGAAGAATCTAAGGATCTACTAAAAGAGGCGTTGAGGAAGTTACAGGAAGCGGGGGTTCGGGAGTGATCCATGCACGGTAAACCGTGTTGCTTTAGCGTGCTACGATAAACCGCTACTCTTGAATCCCCATGCTCATTCGAGCAGCACGGCTCTTGATCTTTGATGCAGCCTTGCTGATTCTTTCCTTCGCCTTATCACGGTCCATGGTCATTAGGCTCTCACCCTCTCTAAGGATAAGTCTTTGGTATGCCTCCCCGGTGAGTTTTACGTACTCCATGATCTGAGGTTTGGTCATCTGGATCTTCCTTCCACTTACCGGAGAAACGTAATCTTTTCCTTTGCGGTCATCAGGCAACGGTAGATACAACCCCTCATCCGCCATCCTCGCAAGAATCTTCTCTGCTTCGGTATCTGCACCAGATGAATAGACACGGGATGTAGGTGATCTGTTAATCTGCGCCGGTGTTCCAAGAACCCCCAATGAACCCTGACTCTCTGCAACTTGTCTGCGGAGGAATGGGATCACCGATACAGCACGTTCCGCCAGAGTCTTAGGTTCGTAGTAGCTTGGATCTTGCATAAAATCCAACTCACGAATCACGGATGGAACAAAGCCACCAGCAAACGTAGCCACGTTGCTAGCTAGCTTCTCTGCTCCTGCGCCGGGTGTTGATTTGCTAAATGGACTACCACCAAGTAACTCAGCTAGACGACCCATGGCTGAAGTGTTGAATACTGATTTCACGGCACCAACGATTCCTTCTGCTGCAATTGCTGCATCGGATGTCTCTTTCCATTTCTCAGGGTTGTTTACCTTGATTTCACGAAGATTCGCAGCAGCGGAGAATACCCATGATAGGGAGGAGTTGGCGAAGGATAGATATACTTTCTGGCCGTTCTCATCACGGTACCAGATAGAACTTGGTAGCGCCTTGGCTGTGCGCTTAGCGTCACGCTGCTCGCCAGACAGGGACGACCAATCGCCTTCCAAACCAAAGGTGTCATCTTCATCATCGTCATCACCCATGATGTAGGCTAGAACCGATGTAATAAGGACTAACCCAAGCGCATTCTTGGTCTGAATCGAACGCCTCTCATACTCGGAGATGTTCTCACCATAGATCCACTTCGGAAAGATGGGAAAGATGGCTGATCCAGGGACGAACTGAAGGTTCCTGTTTACCAGTTTCCCGAAGAATGAAACGAATTGTAGCCCAGCGAATGACTTAGCTAGGGCAAAGAGTCCAACCCCAAGACTTGCGATGTTCCGCTCAGTGTCGCTGATGTTGTTCTTCTTGGCATACTTCTCGAATGCCTCTCCAGTATCAGCGAAGAGTCCATTGACTCTCTTGATTAGGAATCCAACGGTACCAGTGACTTCACCTTGGAACGATGGTCCTGATGCAGTCCTGCGTCCACCCTTCACAAGTTCCAACCCGGCAGAAGGGTCTTCGTCAATGTAGAATCGTTCAATCTGATCACGCATCCCTGCATTGATCTTGGCTAGATTCTCAAGTGTCTTTGGTGGCTCAATCCCACCGAACCATTCTGCAATGACTTGTCGGCGCATCCGCTCTTTGTCTGCTGCTGTAGGATTTCTTAGGCTTACCGTGTTACCCTTAGAATCTTTGAACTCGGTGATGCTGTTACTCCAGATCATCGCTGCTTCGTGTAGCGTGGATGAGAGCATCAGGTCTATTCCTGTGAGCATCCTCTCTGATGCCATTATCACCAGTCCAGCAAACTTCTTGACTGGATTCTTCTCTTTCCATAGCAACTCACCAATCGAGACGGGTGAGTATCCATCACCCTTGAGCCATTGATTGAATGAATCTGTGGCGAGGAGTGTTCCGGTCTTATCACCAGTCCTGAAATGTGACAACCCTTCCAAGACTCCACGGGGGAATGCCTTGAATGCTGCATTGAGTCCAGCCATTGCCTGAGTCGGAGACTTCCATGATGTCATGGTCACACCAACCACAGCCTCAATCGCCACCTCCAGAATCGAGAACATAGCACCAACGCCAGTTCTCCCAGATGCAAGAATCGAAGAGATGTAGTATGAAGCAAGGATGTGTGACTTAGGGATGTTCGTCACCCCAGAAACAAGATTCGCCAGTTCCTCAATCTTCTTCCTCTGCGCCAATGACTCGCCCCTTGCATCCTGAATCTCAGCACCAAGCTTGATGACCTTCACCAGATCAGCGTCACTCAGATCCTTGAGTCCATAGGTCTTGGAAATCTCCTTGCGGTATGCCTGAGAATCAAAGGTTCCGAGGTTGATTGCCTTGAGGAGTGCTGGTGCCTGTGCTGCTAATTGCTTCTTGAGCTTTGGATTCTTGAGGGGAATCTTCTTCTCGAATTCACGGAGGAAGACTCTACCGTGTTCCTGTCTCCAGATTTTATCGAGCGCCTTGGTGAGTTCCAATCGCTCCTCCTTACTCAGTTCCTTGAACTTATCAGAGCCAAGAATCTTGATGTAGATTTCACGCTGCCTGTCCTTCTGCTTGTCTCTTGGATTCTCGGTGAAGAACTCACTCCATGTGACATCACCCTTGGCTTTGGCGAGGAGGCGTTTGATGGTGGAATCTTTTGGTGCTTTGTCGGCGGCTTCTTTATTCGCTAGGGTCTTAGCTGTGGTGTTCACTTCATCCACATCAGGTGGACCATTCTTCTTTACTTCAGCAAGAGTCTTCGCTGCTGCGCCCCATCTCTCAGTCAATGGGCTCCAGCGTCGTGCAACTAAGGCTCTCGCTGAATCAGAGACACCACCAACCACAGCCACAAGATCATTGACTTCATTAATGAATGTCTTGAAAAGCGTAGGATCATTCGTGGCATTAGCCATGCGCTCAGTGTAGATACCAAGCTCCGTCTGCAATGCAGTAGGAGCCATGGAATTGCTCTTGTTCCTGAGTTCCACGACTCGGTTAACGCTCTCTGGATTATTCACAGAGAAGTCATCCATCGTCTTCATCCACTGCTTCAATCCTTCGTTAGTCAGGGGAACCTCAGAACCATTGAATACTTCCTGCGCAGCAGCTTCAGCTTCTTGCATCGTCTGCTTGATTCTCTCGGGTCCGATCTGCTGCCCGAAAACCTGCTGCCTGTCGATGTCATCTTCAAACTCAACTTCCTTCGCAGCCCGTGATGCCCTGGCTTCTGCGTATCCACGGATCAGATCCTTGTCTGGTAGATTATCGGATTCTACCTGCGTAGGGAGCGAATACATGTTCCCCGAAAACTTGTCTCTACCACCCATCTTCCCCTTCAAGACCCTCGCTTCTCCCCTAGCCAAGATTCGTGCAGCAACAAGCTCTGCTACCTGCTTATCGAGATATGGACCCTTGATGCCAAGGAACTTCTTGATGGCAAGGCTCACAGCCTCCACGAATCTAGCCCACTTGGTTCTTAGGTCGGGGCGGCGAGAAGTCATTAAGCGGACTGCTTCCACGATACGCTCATCCTGCTTCTCATTCTCGGAGTAGCCCCTGATTTGCTCATTGATGATGGACATCTCATCGTCAGTCAGAGCATCAAGCAATTCAATTGCACGTTGCTTGACTTTCTTATCTGTCTCCACGGCATCATGAATCGCCTCATGATTCATAAGGGTATCATTGATTTCCTCAACCGAATCAAGATATGCGATATTCAGAGCGATTCCTCCATCTGGATCATAGCGACCCTTAATCTGGATAGATGGTTCGTCTATGATGTAAACCTTGGAACTTGGGACTCCTAGTTTCTTGAGGTGTTCCTCTGCGACTTTCCTCTCTAAACCTTGAGTCTTGGGGCGGGTGGTTCTTTGGCGGGAATACTTAGCCATCGGCTTACCGTCCCGGTAATCACGCATCATGGATTCGAGTTCCTTGATGTCTTGCTGGATGATGGGGCCAAGATCACCGTTTCTTGCTAGGGGAAGAACGGCCTTGAGGGAATTGATGGCATCGTTGAACCAACCCAGAACCATGTTCTTAAACTTCAGCCATCCTGTTTCCGTGGTGAAGTCTTGGCGGTTGAGTTGTGATAACTGACGAACAAATTCACCGTAAAACTGAAGCTGATTAATGATTCCACGATCAACGTAATCATCAAACTGCTCGATGCTGGTTACTGGCTTAGCTCCACCAGAATACAGATTAAAGGCATCAATAATTCCCTTCTCAATCTTTAATGCAAGATCCGTGTTACCAGACCTCTTTGCCGCCAATGCTGCATACAGCGCCTCTGAGTAAGCCTTCTTTGATCTCTGGATAATGTAAGCGTCAACCGATTGCTTGCTTCCGCTATTCCTCCACGACTTAGCCATGGTTGCAAGGTGCATCGCATGAATGTATTCCTCCTGCATGGTGTCATACGCAAAAGCAAATGCGCTCTCTGCGTCAGGTGCCATTGATGCGGGCATAGAGGATGCCGTGGTAGCGTTGATCGTTACTATGGTCTTCCCGTCAGATACGCTAGTGATCCTTGCATTTGGACGGTCGCTCGGAATGTCGGTGAGAAGTATATCCCAATTGGGAGATGTGTTTCGTAGATGCAGATCCCTGATGACGGACCTTGCGAAATCTGTAACCTCCTTCTGCTTCTCGCTATTCGAGAGCTTATCCCATACAACTCCTCTCGCTCCTTCCAGTATTCGATTCGACCTTTCGCTGTTGTCTCCCTCCGATACCGTTTCATTATCTCTGCCGCCTCTTTCCTGTATTCCATCTCCGGCGGATTGGTTATCAGCACCGGCCATGTTTGCTTCTGGTCCATTGAGTCTTGTTCCTTGTTCATTGTTGATTCTTGAAAACTTAGTCCCCTCCAACTGAGCATCATTCGATCCATTGATGCTTTGCGCAGTGACTCTCCGTGATCTTGGTTCCCCTGCTACTTGAACCTCATAGACTTGCCTGCCACTCTGATTCACGGGACCAACGTAGGTGCCGCTGAGAGTCTGGCCTTCTTGCTTGAAGCGAATCGTGTCACCTTGCTTGATGGTTGAGACTGGGATGGATTGAGTGAGTTCTTCGAGTTGCCGCTCAATCCTCAACTTCGCAGCCCTAAGACCATCCGCTCCACGCTCATCACCATCAGCC
>Ga0075163_10003656_pt1 | contig 20668 bp, 37 predicted proteins | sample JI1023141ADNA_FD_71478 | JGI IMG/M metagenome (GOLD analysis project Ga0075163, IMG submission 71478) | Wastewater effluent complex algal communities from Wisconsin, to seasonally profile nutrient transformation and Carbon sequestration -... | ecosystem: Engineered > WWTP > Effluent > Algae... | reverse complement strand
GGAGGGAGCACGGGCCGCTGCCGACAAGCGCCGAGTGGCCGACGAGGGCCGGGCGCAGCGGGCCGGTGCCGTCATCACGAAGCTGGAAATGTCGAGCTAGTTCGCAACACCGCAGTAACCTCTGGTGCCACTCGGCAGGCACGATGCAGGAACCGGGTTCGACTCCCGGCAGAGGTACCACGCCGATGGTCGTTCACCATCACCCCCGCTAGAGAGAGAGTACAGACATGGCACTCACGGAAATGCTGGACGCCGCCGCCGACAGGTTCCTCGACATGCCCACTCGGGCGCAGCACAAGGCCCTGACCACGTGGCAGCTCATCGGCACCCCCGATGGTGACTTCCTCCTCGACCGACTCGCCCGGTCCTACCCCGACCGATTCGCCGCACTGGTCACGATGTTCGGTGAGGACCCCCGGTCCACGGTGGTCGTCCGATGACGGGCTACCGTCCGAACGGCGACACGGCACGTGCCACGGCACGAGTCCTGTCCCGCCGCACGACCGGCGAACTCCACAACGTCCGACGTGAGGTCGTCGCCTTCTACGACCACCCCCGCCGCACCCGACCCCGCCCGGATGCCGTGGCCGACTTCCTGACCGACGTGTCCCTGACCATCACCCGCCGCAACGCCCACAACGAAAGGGTCTGACGACCATGCCCATGTACTCGAACCTCCCCCCGCTCCCGTCGCCGGTGCTCCGCCGCTGGACGGTGGCAGAGGTCGCCGTCGCCAGCTACCTCGGACGACTGTTCGGCAGCGAGCACGAGTTCGCCACCGGTGCCAACCCCCTCGCCCGTGAGCTGCACGCCCGCAACCTCACCGGCGAGGCCCAACTCCACGACTACCACTGCCGGTGCTCCCTCTGCGACCACTCCCTCGACCGGGCCAACGTGTTCACGGCGCAGCGTGACTGCACCGTCGCTATCGAGGTCATCTCCAAGCCCCTCCCGTTCGGCAGCGACGAGCACTTCGCCGCCTACGAGGACCTCGCCGGTGCCGTCGCCACCAGCGGTGCCGGTGTCGCCAGCAACGCCGGGAACCACGTCCACGTCAACCGTGAGGACATGGACGCCGCCGCCGAGTGGCGACTGGCCCGAATCCTCGCCCGCTACCAGGAGGACTTGGACTACATCGCCCGTGCCGGTGACAGCAACGTCCGGGGCTACAACCGCCGCCACGTGACGGACGGCCGGTGCTCCTGCCCCGCCCTCGGCCAGTCCGAGCCGGACCGGTGGGGATGGCGCAACAACGTGCGCCACGAGGTCCGGGAGTGCCTGTGGGCCGACGACGCCCCGACCACCACCGGCGACTACGGGCCGGGGTTCTTCGAGACCGGGACGTGGTTCCGCCGCTGCGCCCGCACCTACGAGTTCCGCCTGTGGAACGCCACCACCGTCGCCTGGCGCATGTTCCTCCACTCCGCCATGAGCGTGGCTCTCGTGGAGGCCGCTGTCCACGGTGTCGTGGTGAACGCCGACGACCCCCGGGAGCTGCCGGAGGTCATCGGTGAGTACCTCCACCCCGACGCCCTGCCCCTCATGGTCCGCCAGCTCCGTTCCGTCGCCTGACCTACCCTTCCCACCAGAGAGAGAGACAGACATGTCCAGCACCATCCTTCCGCAGTGCGGCTTCGAGTCCTGCCGCATCCCGCAGTGCTACCCCGGTGGCGTCCTGCCAGCGGGCCTCGCCCACCGCACCGTCACCGTGGCCGACCTGACCGACGACGAGCCGACGCCCCTGCTCCCGCCGTCCATGCCCGACGAGTTGTTCCCCACCCGCATGACCGTGGCGGAGCGTGACGATGAGAGTGTCTGGCTCTGGTGCCCGCTCTCGCAGCAGTGGTACGCCGCCCCCAACGACGGCTACCACTACGTCACCTACGTCGAGTGCAACGACCACTACGTCGAGTCCCGCCTCCGGGGCACCGGCCCGGTCTCCTGGCTCACCGGCGACTACGCTATCCCCCGGGACGCCGTGGAGGTCTTGGAGAGCACCGGCGACATCTGGTACTGCGAGGACTGCTTCGACCGGCACGCCGGTGACTCGCACTACGACTACGCCATGCTCTGCGCCTCTTGCGCCGAGTACCGTGAGCGTGAGTCCTACGAGGAGGAGGAGGAGGACGACTACTACGACGGCAGCGGCTACCGGGGCGACCACGCCGGTACCGCCTCGCCCTGCTGCGGGACCGTCCGCCTCTACCGGAACGCACTGACCGAGGAGGCCCACTGCAAGTGCATGGCTCTCCGCCTCCACCTCGCCGGGGTCGCCATCGTGCTCCCCAAGGGCACCACCATCACCGACCTGAAGGGCTGACACATGGCAACAGGAACCGACCTAGGGATTCGTCCCTGCCTTTGGGCAACCTGTCCGAAGGTCAGCACGGAGCTAGTGGAAACACGAACCGGCGTCGTCATCGCCGTATGTTCGGACCACGGCGTCCACGAGAGGGCAATGGCCCTTCGGAAGGAGAACGCATGACCACCACGACCGACCTCATCCCCCTCTTTGTCTACGGCACCCTCCGCCGTGGACACGGACTCCACGACCACATCCGCTACGCCGCCCTGCCCAACGACCCCATCCACTACCCCGCCCTCATCGAAGGTGAGCTGCGGTACCACGACTGCATGTACTACCCCGTCCTCACCCCGGGCGACCGAGCCGTCGTCGGTGACTTCTACATGCTCCCCGACTGCCGGGCGCTCATGGACGTGCTCACGATGGAGCACCGAGCTGGCTACACGGTGACCAACCGTGAGGTGCTCATCCAGCTCCACAACGGCGAGACCGTGTTCCGCAATGCTCTCGTGTGTCTGTGGGAACGCCCCGCTCACTTCCTCCCGCTCGTGCCCGGCCAGGACTGGGACCTCGCATCCCCGCCTGACGGCTGGGTCAACTGACCGTGCGGCAACTGACCTTCAAGGACGACGGTTGTTGCTACTGCGTCGGGTTCGACCCGATGCCCAAGTGCTCCTGCTGGTGCCACACCCCCGACGAAAGAGAGACTGACATGCCCGAGACCTTCATCGACTACGAGGACGGTGCGCCCCGCACCCCGGTCGCCCACCGCCCCCGCCCGACCGTCACCGTCACCGACTACACCCGCACCGAGACCGTCCGCACCGTCGTCTACGACGAGACCCGCACTTCCCATGACGGCGCAGCGGCCTACATCTGGCCGAGCTACGCCGTTGCACCCCGGGACTCCGTGCCCACCCGTGAGGTCACCGTCACCACCCCACCCCGCCAGTCCGAGGTGCCCTGGGAGTGGGCGCACGAGAACATGTGCAAGGTGGCCGACCTCGACTTCGACCACCCCGCCCGGCAGTACGTCGCCCGCATCATCACCGACACGATTGCCGAGTACCGCTCATGATGACCTGCCGGTGTGCCATGTGTGGCATGAAGAACGCAGACAGCAACCGCGGCCGTGGCTCCTACGTCCGGGCCGGTGTCCGGGTGGACGAGCTGCGCCCCAAGGGTGCGGACAAGCGCCTCGGTCGCCGCCTCCGCCGACGCCGAGAGGCGAGGGGGCTTGACAGGCATGGTACAATGTCTGCATGAGGTCTCCGGTGACCCGTCCACCTGCACGACGATATCGTGAGGTGACGACACCGGCCAACGGCACGGGGGGACCCATCCCGTGTCGTGTCTCTGCACTGTCGGCAGGACGCTCATCGTAGAGCACCCGCCGCAACCGGGCTAGTTTGGCGCAGCCCAACCGCCGCCAGTAGCAGAGCGAACCGTTCCCGTAAACTGTGCTCACCTGGAAGGCACTCAGCGGTCCCAAGCCGACTGACCCTCCCTAACACGAGTGTGGGTTCGACTCCCACCGGGAACACGATGCCGCCTCACCCGCTACGGGGCGAGACTCCCCAACGGGAGACCTCTCTCCTCCCCGAGGGTCGCAGCAGCCTCCGTTCGGCAACGGGGCGGCTCAATCTACCAACCATCACCCACCAAACGGAAAGAGAGTTGCCTATGCAGATTGGCTTCGAGGCAGAATATGCCACCAACGTCACCACCCTCACCACGCAGTTGCACCAAGACGGCCTGGTGGGGGACTCCCAGCTCCACGCCTACCACTGCTCGTGCATGACGTGTGACTTCCACGACTCCGAGTTCCCGTTCCGAGTCCAGCGTGACTCATCGTGCGGGGGCGAGGTCATCTCTGGCATCGTGGACAACCGCTTCGAGCTGGCCCGCCTGACGACGGGCTTGCAGGACGCAGCGGTCGCCACCGATGCCGTGCCCGGCTACTCGGCCGGGTTCCACGTCCACTCCTCTGTCGAGGACTTCCTCATCCGTGACAAGGCGCAGGTCGTCCGAGCGTTCCTCGGATGGGAGCCGACGCTCATCCATCTCGCACGAGGATGCTTCGCAGAGACTCGGAACTTCAACACCGGGTTCCGTGACAACGCCAGCTACCAGTTCGAGAACTCCATGTTCGACTGCGGCCTCTCACCCGTGCAGGCCAACGGCGCAGTTCGCACTCGGAGTTGGTGGAAGGCGAACTTGGAGGCCACGGCCGACAACGACGACTTCAACTGCGACATGTTCCGCCGCTTGCAACGGACGATGGACCGTCACGCCACTCTCGCCATCCGGGAGAGCAACTACCCAACCTTCGAGTTCCGCCTCTGGAACTCCACCCGGTCGGCCTGGCGAATGAACCTGTTCGTCGGGCTGTCCGTCGCCTTCGGTGACCCGGACTTCTGCCGCCAGTTGGAGGCAGCCGACCTTCCCATCCAAGCGGCCAACGGGGTCACCCGGCTGGCCGAGGCGCTTGACACCTTCCCGGTGCGGGGCAACGTCCCCGACCTCCCGGAGATGTGTCTGCGTCAGGCGCACTACCAGCAGGCCGACAAGGCGCACGACGGTTACGCAATGACCGTGAACGTCCTCTGACCTGCACGCAGCACCCAGCAGCATCCAACCACCCACCTACCACCAAAGGAGGTGGTGCCTATCTGTGGCATCGCCGGATTCTCACTGTCCAAGACGGAACGACTGAACTCTCGCCGCCTGGCGAAGCTCCTCGCCGTCAACATCCAGCACCGTGGCCGACAGGCCACGGGCGTGGCCTGGGTCACCCGAGAGGGCGACCTGCAAATCGAGAAGAAGCCCCAGCTCGCTGAGGACTTCGTGAAGGACCTTTCCATGTGGAAGAGGACAGACACCTGCATCATCCACACCCGTCAGCCGACCGGGGGCAGCATCCACACCCCGGCCAACAACCATCCCATCCGGTCCGGGCATATCGTCGGAGTCCACAACGGATTCCTCTCGAACGACGACTCCCTGTTCCGGGGCATGGACATCCAAGACCGCCGAGTGGGCGAGGTCGACAGCGAGGCCATCTTCGCTGCAATCGCCTGGGGCTTGGAGCTGGACCCCTCGGACAACCTGCCTCGCATCGGCAAGGACGCCAAGGACCTGACCGACGTGTTCGCCCGTATCGACGGCGTTGCTGCCGTGGGTTGGATTGACACCTCGGACGACATCCGCAACCTCCACCTGGCTCGCATCAACACGAATCCCATCGCCATCGGTGAGACCGAGGCTGGCTCTCTCATCTTCGCCTCCGAGGCGACCGCCATCTCCGAGGCGTGCGACGAAATGGGCATCAAGCTCGTTCGTGAGTACATGCTGAACGAGGGCGTGTGGGTGAAGGTCAAGCGAGGCAAGTTGGAGAACTGGCGTGAGTTCGAGGTGGACGACCGCTGGGGCTACCGCCGCAGCTACGTGTCCTCGGGTGACTTCTCGGGTGGTGGCCTCTCCAAGGGCACCGGCCGGTCCCCCCTGTCCAGCGCCGCCAAGAGCACGGCTGGGACCTCCAAGTCCACCACGTCCACCTACCAGTTCAAGAACGGCGTGTGGGTCCCCCGGGAGCCGTACACCATCAAGGGTGGAGCCAACCAGTCGGCCGTGTTCCGGCTGAAGGATGGCTACGTGCCCGTCGTGGAGACACTCACCAAGGACGTGACCTACGACCACGATGTCTGCACTCCCCTCTACCGTGCCCGTGATAAGGCCATTGAGGAGGTCCGTGACGAGTACATCGAACGGGCCGAGGAGTTCGGGGTCACCGAGTTCGGCGTCGACGGCGAGCTGATTGAGTGGGGCGCTGACCTCACGGTCGGTGCGTGGGTCCACGTGAACTTCCCCGGCAAGACCGACACGATGGTCGCCGCCGAGGTGGTTCTCATGCCGCTGACCTTCCCCGAGGGGACCTACGTCCTGAAGGCGTGGGTCACCAACGAGGACGCCGTGCTCATGCACGCCACCTACAACGACTTCATCGTCTGGAAGGCTCCGGTTGCGAGCCTCCCGGCCCCTGAGGTCACCGAGGACAACGACGACACCGTTGCCGTCGCTGAGTTCACCACGTCCGCTACCGGCCAGCTCACCCTGGTCTGAAAGGAGTAGCCACTTGCCATCACTCGACTGTGATTTCCACAACGAGACTCGCTTCTACGAGCAGCGACTCACCCGCATCATCAACTCCACCATCAACGAACCCGGGGCGCTCGCAGGACACATGTACTCCGTGGGTCACCCGGAGTACGAGGCCAAGCTCCGATGGGCCTTCGACTTCCTCCGTGCGAACGGAGAGGGTCGGTACACGGACAACACCCTCATGTCTCTCCTCCGAGCGGCCGACCGTCAGGCGAGCGAGCTGCGGGTCGCCCAGGAGCCGCTCGTCGTCATCCTCGGCTCCCCGTTCACCTACGACGAGGAGACTGAGGTCAAGAGTGGAGGTGATGCCGCCCTGGCGGTGGTCGTCCCCACCGACGACCTCGGCACCAAGACCCTGGTCGCCACCGTGTACGGTGCACGACGCAAGGGGCTGGGCCGAGTGCTCGTCCGGTTCGTCCGTCAGCTCATTGACGAGAACTCGTCCTACTGGGTGGGTGCTCGTGCCACCGAGTCCATCCTGTTCGGCCTCGCCTGTGGCCTCAGCCCGGCCAGCATGAACGGCAGGCAGGGCTTGGAGATGAGGTGGTCTCGTGACGGAGGCGGGGAGCGATTCAGCCCCGCCGTCCCTGAGGAGGACCGTTCGGAGGTGTGGCTAGCCGCCGAGTATTCTTTTCACCGACATTGAGGAGCCGTGGGGTTCGCCGCCGAGTCACCTAGGGTGAGCCAGTCCCCGTTGCAGAACTGGGAGGACCGGATTGCCGGTCCCACGGTCTACAACACCACCCGCCGCAACAACTGGGACCCGGTTTCCTCCTGAACCATCTACGCCTGAGCTTCGCACCACCAAAGGAACTCGTCGGCACTGCCGAGTTGTTCCAAATCGAATCGGAAGGTGCGAAGTTCGGTGGCGTATTCCTCGTCAACGTAGTCGTTGAATGAGAACGGACTCTTCCACGGGAGTGCGGGGACTTTCCCAAATAGACCCCGCAATGCACTGACGTTGTAGCTGTATCGCACCGTCACCGGCTCTGAGCCGGGAGTGCATTCGCAGGTGTGCGTCATCTCAATCTTGTTCAGGTCAGGCCGAGGGAGTACCTCAATGACCCGTTCAAGAACGAGAGGGCGCTGACACTTGACGCACCCGAACGTCGGCTTCTCGCTCATGAATCTGCGTCCTTCCACCACGCCTTCACCATGTCGGCAAAGGCTTCTCTGGTCGTCTTGGTGAACCTCTCGGGCAGCCAGAACGACGACGACTTGCCCCGCAGGTACATGGGGGCTGGGGCTTCGTTGTAGAGGGCGATGTGAATGTCTGCGCCGTCCTCCCCAACAAGGTACACCCGGAAGTTCGGGAGTAGGGAGAGCTGATACAGCGCACGGTGCTGGCCGTAGGGCAGGACCACTCCCTTGCGCCAGGGCTTCGCCTCAACGATGAGAAACTTGCCCTTGCGTTCGATGAGGCAGTCCACGTCCATCGCCCCGGGCACGGCCTCGTCAAGCCAGTCGAAGTTCCTGACCGACTCCGCCCACTTCTCGTAGCTCCTGAGTTCCTGACTCATGGAGTCCAAATCTGAGGGGCAGCCCACTCGAACCACTTCTGGACCTGAGCGCCGCACGCCCTGCACTCGCCCAGCGAGGCCACGACGAACGGCGTGTTGCCGGGGACTTCCATCCCTGAGTGCCCCACCGGGAACTCCAACAGGTCTACGTCCTCACCGAGGTCTGGACGCAGGGCAATGCCCTGGGAGCAGTTGTGGTGGGCGTCGAACCAGACTTCCCGCTCTGCCCCGCCTTCCGGCATGGGCAGCCTAGTCGGTGGTCGTCGTGTCATCCAGAGTCTCCATGCAGAGTCGGAGGGTCCGGGTGGCCCGGTCCCGAATGCGGGACACGGCCCGCTTGGAGCGCCCGAGGCGCTTGGCGAGGGTGCCCAGTCCAACCTGCTCGTAGTAGATGCCCTCAATGACCGAACGGTCAGGCTCAGGCAGCGAGTCTACGAACTGGCGGAGTGCGGCTTTCCCGAAGGAGTCCACCGTCAGTCAACCGTGTGTCCATAGAGACAGAAGTCCACGAGGCTCTGGCACACGTCGAACTGGAAGCTGAACACGTCATGGTTGTTCTTCACCACGAAGTCCACTTCGATGTCTGGAACCTCACGCTCGAAGTCCGAGTGTGCGCCGTACCCCCAACGCTCAACACGGAACACAACGGCGTTCGGGTCCTGCTGCCGCAGCAGCTCCGCCTCACGCACGAACCGCAGGCCGGTGATGATGGTCGGGCCAGCGAGCTGCGCCCGGCGAATCGCCTCCATGACCACGAAGTCCTCGCCCTCAGCGAACACCTCACGACAGGCGAGACCCAGCTTCACGAGCCACTCCCGAACCTCGGGGTGCGTGTTCTTCGCCTGCTCCACGCCAAGCTGGCGCAGTGGCTCCGACACAGACTCCGGGGCAATCTTCATAGCCATGTCCACCAACGAGTCGGACGTACCCGTGGAGGTGTAGCCCCACCGCTCATGAAGCGCCTGAGCTGCCGTGTCCTTCCCTGCCCGAGCGTACCCGGCAATCCCGATGAGGGAGGGCAGGGTGGCGCTAGCAGTAGACACGGGCCTGCTGTCTGGCAAGTTCGAGGAACTCACCCCAGGAAGCAACGCAGGGGAGGTCGGCGCTGGCCTCGTCCTCTCCGAATCCGTTCCAGCTACGAGCAAAGAGTCGGGCATTGATTCCACTTTCGATGAGAGCCTTCACGTTGAGGGGTTGGTCGTCCAAGAACAGGTCCACGGGTACGAGCCACTTGTTCGCCGTGTGAACGACGTAGGACCCAGCGAGGACGCCGTGGTGGTCTAGCCACCACTGAGTCTCATGGGCGTACCGTGGATTGCGGGCCGTGACGTAGGTGACCTTCACTCCCATGTCCTTCAGCTCACGAATCCCACCCAGGGCGTCGGGCATCGGCTCCATGTCGTAGAAGGACTGCTCCACCCCGATGTGTTCCCACATGCGCCGCCAGGCGCTCTCAGGACGGAGCTGGGAGTCGTAGTCCTGCCACCAGTCCCACTTCTCAATCGCCAGGGGGTCAGTGTTGTGTGTCTCCGCCAACCAGGCGTTCGCCCAGTCGGCAAAGTTCACCACCACTCCGTCGAGGTCAAGTCCGACGTGAAGCTTCGTCATCAACCGAGGGCGGCGATGGCCGCAAGGATGACGGCCTGACTCGCAATGACAGCGGCGATGACCCGCTGCCCGGTCTTGCGGACCGAGGCCCGGACCTGCTGCTCGCTCGCTTCGATGCTGAGGTCGGTGTACTTCCGGCTGTCCTGAAGCCAGTTGCCAACGGTGTCGAGGTCTCCTGCCATGCTGAACAAGTCTCCTGTGCCCTCTAGGGCGTTGATGGTTTCCAGGGTGAGGTCGAGTGCCCCATCCCAGTTCTGCTCAAAGTGAACGTGGTCGGTGTGTGCGGTCAGCGTGTAGCTGCGCCAGTATGGACTGGTCGCAGACCAGATGAGGTGGTCGTAGATGACGACCTGTACTCCCAGGGCGTCGGCGTTGGCAACGAGCCAGTGGGCGCAAGCCCACCCCGCAGGAATGACCACGACGGTCCCCAGGTCGCCAGCACGCCCCTCGGCGTGCACGCTCAGTTTCCCGCTGGAACTACCTCGCACGGGGCGGCAGTTGAAGATGCCCCACCCCGCCAGGAGGTACTTGCCTTGGCAGTACCCGTACAGGGTCTCCGTCCCCGGCTGAGGCCCGTCTGCACAGCGGTTGCCCACGGGGTCGTAGTGAATCGTCATACCCTGTATCTACACTGAAACCCCTGATTGGTAAGGGAAAGCACAGACATTCGGTGAGATACCTGAAGTTTCTACTTACCAGGCACGTCCGAACCGTGTAGTTAGAGAAGTAACGGGTTGTGCCTAGGCAGCAGCAGCGAAAGTAGCTGCTGCCGGTACCCGAACGGCGGTCCACCTCGGACGGTGGACACGCCTTGTAGGCACGACCTGCGGGTCGATGCCGGGAAGGAGTCCATTGAGACCCCCTGTCAACACGCCGTTCGGCCAGCGAAGCTGGGCCGACGTGTCGGCCCGAGTGAAGGCACGACTGGTACGCCGGTGGCCCCGCACCCCTTGGGTGGACATTGAGGATGCCGTGTCTGCTGCTATGCTAGACCTGTACGACTACTGGGTGGAGCTGCCCTCGTCGCTGACGACTGACACTGACCGGAACTTCCGGTTCGCCATCTGGCGTGGTGCTCATGTCTCCTCTCAGTTCCTCGTCCAGCGGTTCCAGCAATGGGAATCAGAACCACTTCTGGAAGAGATGCTGGGCGGGTACGACGACGACGACTCGGACGTGCCGGGCGACCTGTACGACATCATGCGGGACGGCCGTCCCACTCCCGAGGAGTGGGTCATGGAGGTCCACGAGCAGGAAGCCCTCAGGGACGCCGTAGGGCGTCTGGACGGCGCTGAGTGGGAGTCCTGGCTCAGTGACCTCATCGAAGGACGCACGGTACGTGCGGCAGGACAGACCCGTGGCGTCAGTCACGTGGCAATCGTGCTCCGCCGACAGGCGGGGCTGAATCGACTGCGGAGGGAGCTGCGATGAGGCGTGAGGATGCCCTGTTTGGGCACTACCTAGGGCTGTTCATCGTAGCAGTTGCCTTGCTGTTCATCGTGGAAACCGTTCGCTGGATGGTGGCATCGTGACCGCTGACGACCTGCGTGCCCTGTCCGCCGCAGCCACCCCCGGACCGTGGGCACCCTGGGGCGACCCCGGGTCGTATGTCCACATCTGGACTGCCGACGAGCGCATCGTGGCACGGGACACCCCGCCCGCCGACGCCGAGTTCATCGTGTGGTGCCGCAACAACGCCGACGCCTACGCCGACCTAGCCGACACCGTGAAGGCCATCCCCCGGCACCGCTACCCCGACGAAAAGACCGGCACGTGTTACCGCTGTTTCCTGCCGTGGCCGTGTCCGACCGAACGGGCGCACCGCGCCCTCGACGCATTGGAGGCCGACCGTGGCTAACCCGAACGGTGCCAAGGGCACCGACTGGGAGACCGCTCTCGTCAATGCGTTCAATGAGAGTGGAGTGTTTCCGCTTGAAGTGTTCCGCCTCGGGAAGCAAGGCCGCAACGACAAGGGCGACTTCGCCAACACCGGCCCCTTCTGCATCGAAGCGAAGAACGAGAAGAGGATTGACCTGGCCACCGCCATCAAGGAGGCCAAGGTTGAAGCTGAGAACGCCGGGAAGAGATTCCCGATTGTAGCAACCAAGGCCCGACGCAAGTCGGTGCAAGACGGATACATCACGATGGAGGTTCGTACCTTCCTCGCCCTACTGAAAGAGGTGATGCCCCATTTGGGTGATTGACGACATTCTCGACAACGTGCTCCATGTAGACGAGTGGCTGAACAGGTGGCTCTGTGCCGTCATTGGTCACAAGTGGAGCACCAACCGCCGCCCGGTCGGTGGCCACATCCGGTACCGCCACTGCTCCCGCTGTGGCCTCTCCGAGTGGCGCAAGATGGAAACCCGATGAAGTGGTTCACTTCTGACCTGCACCTAGGTCACGCCAACATCATTGACTACTGCAACCGTCCGTTCGCCAACGTGGACGAGATGAACCGGGCGCTCATCGACAACTGGAACGACCGTGTGGGTCCCAAGGATACCGTGTGGGTCCTGGGTGACTTTGCAATGGGGCACCTGAAGGACAACCTGCCCCTCGCTCGTGAACTGAAGGGCTTCAAGATTCTCCTGCCCGGCAACCACGACCGGGTGTGGCGAGGCCACCCCGACAAGCGGCGGTGGCTTGACCAGACCTACGTCGACGCGGGCTTCTACCGCATCGAACACGGGGACATGGGCAAGGTCGTGCTGGAAATCGGGGACTGGGAAGTTCTCGCCTGCCACTTTCCCTACTGGGACGTGGCTCGCCACGAGACTCGGTTCTCAGGGAACCTCCCCGAGGACGAAGGACTCCCCCTTCTCCACGGCCACACGCACTCCCCCGTGAAGGTCGAGGGAAACATGTTCAACGTGTGCGTGGACGCCCGGGACTACGCCCCGGTCAGCGAGGACGTTCTGTTCGATGAACTCAACACCTGGGCAGGGCACGATGGACTGGTATGAAGCCGTTTGTGCTCCACCGGAGGACTCGGGCATGACCATCGTTGTGCAGCGGTTCGCTGGTCCCGGTGCACGTGAGGCCGCCGAGGGCTTGGCCTACTTCGAGAACCAAGACAGCACGTGCTCGTTCCGCCACCTGGCACGACAACTGACCCGAGAGGACGACGGCAGTCGGACGGCCCCCCACGGGGACCCCTTGACAGCCGTGGTACAATGAACGAGGAGGTAGAGATGACACCAGACCCACAGACCATGCTCGACCTGTTCGTTCATCGGACAGACGTGTTCTCCGAGCAGCACTCGGACGGGAGCTACACCCCCGTCCGTCGTCCCATCACGGACGACGACGTGGCAGAGCACCTTGCCGGGTTCGCCAGCTACGGGACCTACGTTGTGCAGCCGGGGAAGCAAAGTCCTGAGTCCACTAGTACCGCCTCACCGCTGGATTTCCACACGGTGAAGTACATCTGCTGGGACTTGGACATCAAGGATGACAAGGCCATTGGAACGCTCGCTGGGTTAGTTCAGGACGCCGTTGAGAACATCGCTGCTGGCCCCGCCGAGGCAGAGGAAGCTCTACTCATGGAGTTCAGCGGCAACAAGGGTTACCACATCTGGTTGCTCTTTGACGAGCCGGTCCCGGCCTACCAGGCACGTGCGTTCGCTGAGGAGTCCGTCATGCGTCAGTGGCGACCAATCGCTGAAGCGAGCGGGTGGCCGATGGACGTAGAGGTATTCCCGAAACAGGATTCGGTAGACGAGGGCGGCTACGGCAATCTCGTCAAGCTCCCGTTCGGGTTCCACGCCGTCACCGGGGTTCGGAGCGAAGCTGTTCCTTACCAAGGCTGGTGTCTGGACGTAGATAGTGTAGTACCGCTGGATGTCAGTCTCCTGCCCACGGTTTCGCCGCCAACGACTTCAAGTTCGGTCAGGGCACGGAGCGGCGACACGTCCAGCGGTCCTCACTCACCATTCCCATGTGTAGACCAAATCATGCACCACGGTGCAGGAAGGGGACAGCGTGACAACGCTATGTTCCACCTGGCTCTCTACCTCTACGGGCATGGCATTGACTTGGACCTTGCAGAGACCATCTGCCTCCGAGCCAACGAGCACTTCACCCCGCCCATGCGGGACTCCGAAGTCAAGCACAAGGTCCGTTCGGCCTACCGAGGTCGGTACGAATCGGCACGATGCGGTGTGGGCTGGCTGGCCGACCTGTGTCCAGGCCCATGCAAGTCTGGATGGTCAGTCGCTAAGTCGGAGGCATCGGGAGGCTCCCTGGGACGAGCACAGGAAGGGACCACGGTCGAAGTGAACGTGGTTGCCGTAGACCGAAGTCGAGGGGTTGTCCAGATTGGGCATCCCGACGCAGACAACACTCCCGCACTGCGGGTGAAAGGAATCCGTGAACGGAACTGACGATGGCTGGGGCAACTCTCCCCAGGAGTACGCCGACCTGCTCCTCTCCCTGAGCGACGATTTCGTCGGTGACGGGCGACCGAACATCAAGGGTCCCGGTGAGCTAGGCCGTAGGCTCCGTGAGTCGATGGTCAACCACATCATGCTCTACGGGCACCCCGAGTCCCTGGCCGAGCTGGCGGTCTACACGGACTCCATCGTCCAGGGGGCGTTCGCCTGGGCGACCCTAGAGGGCTACGTGGAGCTTCAGCCCAAGGCGCTGTCGACCGAAGGCGAGCAGGTCTCCGTCGAAGAGGTCACCTGAGTGCCCCTCGTAGCGGTACATTGCGCCGACCCGAAGTTCCGGCGTGACCACACGAAGCACGTGGTTGCGCTGGATGACTGCCTGAACTGTGCAGCCACCCGGGACAACGAGTGTCACTTCACCTACGAGCTTCTGGCCTCCATGTTCGAGCAGCAGCAGGACCGACCGCTGGACATGATTTCCACGACGATGCTCAACACGTCATGTTTGCGCTCTGAGTTCCTTCAGCGACGACTCCCGTTCTCGGAGAACCCCGAGAAGCTGTGGGCGGCGTTCCGGGGGACGATGTACCACGGGCAGTTGGAGCAGATGGCCCACGGGCACAGCATCGCAGAGGCCCGGTACGTCGTGGAGCTGGACGGGCTGGGCACGGTCACGGGGTCCCCGGACCTTGTGGACATCCAGCACGGCGTCCTGTACGACTACAAGACCACCAAGGAGAACCCGAAGTTCGGGTACCCCTGGGGGAACCACGTCGAACAGAACAACATCAACCGTTGGCTGGTTGACCACGCCCACACGGTCCAGTACCAGGGCGAGGACTACGACCTGAGCCTTCCGGAGAACCGGGCCACCTTTGTCCCGAAGGAGTGGACTTCCCTGGTGGTCGTCTACATGGACGACCGCGGTCCAAAGCCCATCACTTGCACGAAATCGGTGCAGGTCCCGAAGGCTGACGGCAAGGGCACCAAGGCAAAGAGGGTCCCCGACATTTGGGACAACGACTACGCCGAGGCTTGGATTCGGGACAGGTACGCATACATCCAGCAGGTCATCGCAGAGGAGGGCATCCCTCCCATCCCCGACAACTTCGTCGGATGGGAACACCCCCTGTGCGGGTTCTGCCCGAAGAAGAAGGAGTGCATTGAGCTGGAATACACCGGAGTGATTCCAACCCCCGTGACCCTGACTACCAAGTCGGCTCCCCGTGGGTAACTGGGGCAAGCGTTCCATTCTGCGAGAGCGGGTGGAATCGGGAACCCTGAAGTGGCGTCCACTGGGGGAAGGCGAAGCTCTCCCCATCCACGGCGGCGTCCACGTACCTCGACCTGACAGCCAACGCTGTCGGGCGGTCGGCCTCGAACGTGGGAACTGCGACCAGACCCGGGTCGAGGGCGAGGACTACTGCTACTACCACGAGAAGGTCCGAACGGAGATGCTGGTGCCATCGGCAGCGGTGTACCCTGTCTGGCCTCTTCCTGAGGGTGGCTACGTGGTCCTGCATGACGGTCAGGAGTGAACATGAAGTAGCTCCTTACCAAAGCGCCACCTGGCGTGTAGATAGAACAAGCGGAGTTGGGACTTCCAAGCTCCGCACCAAGCCAAACATCGAAGGAGAAACCCTTGGCTGAGTACGACCGGGAACGAGCCATCACGGCAGGCAACGCTGCCAACGTGGCAGGCAACATCGTCGTGGCTCTCATTGCGAGCGGCAACGTCGAACCGAGCATCGGTGCCATCGTCGGCACTTTTCAGGACCTCCACGTGGAGGTGTTCAACTCGAACCTCGCCCTCGCTGGTGCGGAGAGCGTGGTCGAGGTGTTCGAGACCCCCGAGGTGGTGAGCGCCGCCGCCGCTGCTGCCCCTGCCACGCAGGAGTACAGCCGCCCGACCCCCGCCGCTTCCCCTGCCGGGAGCAACGACCCGAGCACGGTCGTCCTGAAGTTCGGGAAGCACTCGGGTAAGACCATCGCCCAGGTGTACAACGAGGACCCCTCGTGGTTGGAGTGGGCCGGGGAGAACACCCGGAACGACTTCATCAAGGGACGCATCGCCGCATTCTACGCGTCGATGGCCTCGGCCTGAGGTGACGATGGTCCAGACGGCCCCCGACTTCGGTCGGGGGTCTCTGACCCCTCTTACGGCAGGACAGGCAGTTGAGGACCTCATTGCCTTCAGCCGGGTCGAGGAGACCCGGTTCGGCACCGGCTGGCAGATTGACGACATCTGCGGGCGGATGGGTACGGGCGAGATGGCCCTCATGTGGGCCAGGTCAGGGTCGGGCAAGTCCACGTGGACGCTCAACCTCATTCGCAACGCCCCCGAAGTCAGCACGCTCGTCGTCAACATGGAGATGACCCCTCGGCGTCAGATTGACTGGCTCGCAGCAATGAGCTTCGACCTGCCAGTCCACGCACGAGAGGTGGAGGAAGTTCTCCGCTGGCCCGACGACCCCCGTTACGGTGCGGTCATGGAGTCGATGGAGAGCCTGGGCGAACTCTACCCGAACCTGCACTTCGCCCGCCCCGACCGGCCTTCGGTCGGTGACCTACACGTCATGCTGGACGACATTGAGGACTTCAGCGGCGAGAAGGTGCAGCGGGTGTTCATCGACCACCTTCAGCTCATGGCCGGGTGCGAAGGCGTTGACTACGCCGGGACCATCCGCACCGCCGACTCGCTCCACAGCTTTGCGATGGAGCGGGACGTTGCCCTCGTCGTCCTTCAGCAGGTCGGACGTGGCGGTGGCGACGGAGGAAAGAACGACGGCCACCTTCCCATCACGTTCTCGTCGGGCGTGTTTGGTGGTGAGGCCAGCGCCGACTGGGTGTACGGCCTCTACCGTCCTGACCGCAACCCCCTCTACCGTAGGAACGAACACCAGTTCAAGGGGTACGACGAGTACCTCGACGCACGGGCGCAGTACGAGAAGGTCCGTGGGCTGGTCATCATGCAGGTCATCAAGAACCGCCCCTTCGGAGACACCTGCGAGGACGGCGTGCAGTTCATGTACGACCCCTACACCCGGCTCTACCGGGAGATTGGTACCAAATGACAACCGAAGTGCTTGTGGCATGTCTGCCCATCATCATCGGCATGGTGGGAGCCTTCGTCCAGCAGTGGCTCAAAGCCAAGCTCGGACCGAAGCGACTCGGCGCAGCCCTCGACCTTGCCCGGACCGTGGTCCGTGCGGCCGACCAAGTGGGCGGCTCCAACCCTGAGAAGCTTCAGGTGGCGACGGATGCGATGGTGGACCTGGCACGCCGGGTCGGGCTGAAGCTCTCGCCGGTCGAAGTCAACTCCTTCATCCACGCCGCCCTTCAGGAGTACCGGGAGGCTGAGAAGTTCTTGGAGGCTGCGCCCGTCAACGCCCAGTTCTACGAGCCGCAGTACGTCCCTCAGGACAGCACTGTGGTCCCCTTCCCGAGCGGGGGTGGCACCGACGAGACAGTGTAGGCGTTGTGGCGAGACCAAGCCCCTCGCTGACTACGAATCCGATGGAACGACGAGGGACCGGGACTACTCCCGGTCCTTCTGCGTTCCGTGCAGAAAGACCATGCGGGCTATGGTTGTCCAGCGGTTCAAGGACAAAGCCCTCAGGTTGCAAGGCTTGAACGTCAAGGAAGTGGAGATTCAGCGGGAGTATTCCCTTCGGGAGGCTCCCGAGTACGACCCCGTAGAGGACATCATCAAGGAGTTCTCCCTGTGCAAGGGCGACAAGCGGTTCGTCGGAAAGGTCCCGCAGGGCCACAAGGCCCGGCGTGAGCTGGTCGAGACCTGCCGGAAGTGCCCGGTGAAGGACGCCTGCCTTGACCTTGGACACCGGATGGACGTTATGATTGCCGGTGTCTCCCGAGAAGGGCTGTGGGTTGGGGCTTGCATCTACGGAGGCAAGACTCCACTCGAACGTGCCCGAATCCGAAAGGAGCGTGAGCTTGAAGGACCAGAAACCCTCGAAGGACTGGAAGTGTCCGAAATGCGGGAAGGAGTACCACTCTCCATTGCCCGTCCGAGCAGTTAGCTGCGCCCCATGCCCGAAGAGGGGCAGGGGCCAGGACCCGATGATGAAACCGGAGGCTTCATGAAGTACACCCTGAGCTACTCAACTACCAGCGGCCCGACGTGGTGGGAGTGTGGCGATGGCAAGCTGGAAGAGGTCGTCCGGGCCGCGGCCGAGGACAAGCGTCGGACCGGACTCATCCAGATACGGGTGGCTCCTGACCTCATGGAGCACCCCCCGAAGCCCAAGACCCCCTACTCTCAACTGCGTTTCGACGTAGTTTGACACCCTCAAAGGAGAAGAACTTGCAGGCATACACGAACCAGCAACGAGAAGCGGTACTGGAAGCCCAGGAGAGCCGCCAGGAAGCCCTAGGAGAGGCGCTAGCGGACATCGTGGAGGATTACTCGTTGGACCTCGTTCGACGTGGCCACGCCTCTCTGGTGGGCCGTGGGTGGACGCTGGGTGAGGACTCCTCTCGCCGGGACTTCTGCCGGTTCCTCGAAATCCACACGGCGGCAGTCATCGGGCGACTCCACCAGCGGGGACTCCTTTGATGGAGGTCTACGAACGCACCCTCTGGAAGGCTGCCGACCTACACCAGAGGGCCTACGACCACAACGCATGGAGTGGAGCAGCCCCCGACCTGCCGGTCGAACAGTTGTGGCCGGGCCTGGTGCAGGTCTCCGATGAGGACCAGGCGAACCTGTGGGGGTCCATGACCACCTACGGGGGCAACGTCCGAATGCCCCTCATTGACATCGACATACCTCACGAGTGGGACGGCCAGACACTCCGGTTCAGCAACAACCGGGGCATCGGGAACCGGGGCTACGCCAACATGAACCGCACCTTCCGGGAGGTGGGGGTCACGATGGTGCCCTACGACAACGACTACCGACTCCGGTTCGCAGAGCCGGATGAGGTGAGGTTGGTCCCCTCATCAACCCGAGGGCACGCCCACCTGTACGTGGACGTTCCCATGTCGAAGCAGCAGGAGCTTGACCTCCTGTTTGAGCTTCAGCGCAACAACGTGGTGCAGCGGGGGTTCTACGAGGCTGCCCGGTACTACGGCATGACGTTCGTGCGCCCCCGCTGGGCGAAGAAGGGGGCCAATGACTTCTGACACGTGGGTCGTCAACCAGGCCGAAGGCGAGGAGTGTGACGCCTACATCGGCCGAGGCTCCTCCTTCGGGAACCCCTGGTCCCACCTCCCGTCCTACAGGACGCAGGGGGCCATTCAGGTCTCCACCCGTGAGGAGGCGATTGAGAAGTACAAGGGTTACTTCTACCGCCGCTTGGAGAAGGAGCCTGGGTTTGCAGAGCAGGTCGAGGCTCTCCGGGGGAAGCGGCTGGGCTGCTACTGCAAGCCCGCCGCCTGCCACGGTGACGTGATTGTGGACTACCTGCACCCGAAGCCTGAGCACGGGGACGTGGTTCACGAACACTGGGGCAACGTCGGGGGGAGCTACAACCGCCCGAAAGAGCTATGGGGGGTCATGGTCAAAGGTAAGCCCCGTCCCCCGACCGAGGAAGAGGTGGCAGCGTGGCACCCGCCTCTTCTGCCACTGAAGGTCCCCCGCATGACCACCTACGTCGTAACCAGCCCTACCAAGGCTACGGCTACGGCGCAGTACAACCGTTTCGTTTCATTGGAGCCTGCCCATGAGGCGGGCAACACAATCACTCTGGTCCGAAGTGACCTGAGTTGGGAAGAGGTGAATGTTGATGGCTGAGTACACCGACGACGACGTGACCCGCCTGGCCACCCTGCTGGGAGATGTCAGCGACCTGACGTGGGGCAACGCCGCTGTGCGCCTACTCCAACAGGGCGTGACGCTGCCACCGCCGCCGCCCGACCCTGAACGCAGCGACGCAGAGGTGCTAGCGGACCTCGTGGCACTGAGCGACGCCGGGCGGGTGCAGGTCCACATGACCCACGTTGATGAGGGTTTGCCGGTCTACGAGGTGAGCTGGCGCAAGCTTGGATGGCTACCACCGCCTTATGGTCCCGACATCGCTGCGGCTGGTCGCTCGCTGGGGTGGCCGGTCGCTCGGGTGTTGGAAATGGCGCAGCCGTACATCAACCCGCCGCCCGACCCCGCCGTCGTGGTGACTAAGGACCTCGCCGCTCGCGTGTGGCCCGACATGGGATGGGGTCCGGCGGCACCGATGGCTGAGTTCACCGACGCAGACGTGACCCGCCTGGCCGAGATGCTGGAGTATTTGGGTGTCATGCTGCCCGACATCGTGGCCCGCCGCCTGCTCGAACAGGGCGTGACGCTGCCACCGCCGCCGCCCGACCCCGCCGTCGTGGTGGCTAAGGCGCTGTCCCTGGTCCTGTGGCCTTACTTCGCGTGGGACCCTGCTGCCTTGCACCCCGAGCAGGAGCGACTCCTCGCGGCCGTGCGGGACCTGTTCACGACGGACGCCCTCAAAGCTGCCGCCGCCAAGGTGCAGGAGGCCAAGTCGTGACCGCCGACGACCTGCGTATCGCCGCCAACTGGGCACGCAAGCGACGGGAACGGGTGCTGATTGTGCCGACCGCGGCTGTCGCCCTGGCCGACCTCATCGACGCCGCCAGGTACATCAGGACGACCGGTCACGGCGAGAAGTTGACCGACATGACTACCTGTCGATGTGGAGACCCCCACCCGTGCCCGG
>Ga0075163_10003655_pt1 | contig 20671 bp, 20 predicted proteins | sample JI1023141ADNA_FD_71478 | JGI IMG/M metagenome (GOLD analysis project Ga0075163, IMG submission 71478) | Wastewater effluent complex algal communities from Wisconsin, to seasonally profile nutrient transformation and Carbon sequestration -... | ecosystem: Engineered > WWTP > Effluent > Algae... | reverse complement strand
GGCTGGGACCCGAAGAACCAGCGCCCGGAACTCTGGAGCCTCTATAACACGCGCAAGGCGCCGGGAGAGTCGATCCGGGTGTTCCCGATCTCCAATTGGACCGAGCTGGATATCTGGGCCTACATCGCGGAAGAGGAAATCCCGATCGTGCCGCTCTATTTCGCTGACAAGCGGCCGACGGTTGAGCGCGACGGGCAGATCTTCCTCGTCGATGATGATCGCACGCCAATGCAGCCGGGCGAAAAGCCGGTCGAGCGCATGATCCGCTTCCGCACGCTGGGCGATTATCCGCTGACTGCCGCCATCGAGAGCGATGCTGACAATCTGGACAATATTGTCGCCGAGATGCTGACGGCGCGAACGTCCGAGCGATCCGGCCGCCTGATCGACCATGACGAGAGCGGATCGATGGAGAAGAAGAAGCGCGAGGGGTATTTCTGATGCCCGCCAAGATAACGCCGTTTCCGCGCCAGACCGTTTCCTATCCCGAGAAGCAATCGGTTCGCGATCTTGCCGCCGCCGAGAGGGGCGTGCTGCGCTTCCTGACCTGTGGATCTGTGGATGACGGCAAGTCGACGCTGATCGGGCGGCTGCTGTACGACACCAAGCTGATCTTCGAGGATCAGCTCGCGACGCTGAAGCGGGATTCGGTGAAGCATGGCACGCAGGGCGAACATATCGACTTTGCGCTGTTGCTGGATGGCCTGGAGGCTGAACGCGAGCAGGGCATCACGATCGATGTGGCCTATCGCTTTTTCTCGACCGACAAGCGCAAGTTCATCGTGGCGGATACCCCAGGCCACGAACAATACACGCGCAACATGGCGACAGGGGCTTCGACCGCCGATGTCGCGATCATCCTTATCGATGCGCGCAAGGGCGTGCTGGTTCAGACCAAGCGGCATACCTACATCGCGAACATGCTTGGCGTGCGGCACATCGTGCTGGCGATCAACAAGATGGATCTGGTTGAGTACAACCGGTCGAAGTTCCACGAGATCGTGGCGAGCTATCTGCAGATTGCAGAGCATCTCGGCTTCGAGACCATCACGCCGATCCCGATGTCGGCGCTGAAGGGTGAGAATGTCACCAAGCGCTCTGACGCGATGGCGTGGCATGCGGGTCCGACGCTGCTGGAGCATCTGGAAGCTGTTGAAGTAGCGGATGACCGCGCCTCGACGCCATTCCGCATGCCGGTGCAGTGGGTGAACCGTCCGAACCTCGACTTCCGGGGTTTCTCGGGCACGATCACGTCGGGTTCGGTGAAGCCGGGTGATGATGTGGTGGTGTCGAAGTCTGGCAAGACTTCGCGCGTGAAAGCGGTCGTGACGGCGGATGGCGATCTACCCGGCGCCGAAGCTGGCCAGGCGGTCACGCTGGTGCTGGAAGACGAGATTGACGCCTCGCGTGGCGACGTGTTCGCCGCTGTCAATGCGCGGCCGGAAGTGTCCAGCCAGTTCACGGCGAACGTCCTCTGGATGCATGAGGACGCGCTGGCGACGGGGCATCCCTATCTGTTGAAGATCGGCGCGCAGACTGTGCAGGCGAGCGTGACCGGCATCCGGCACAAGATCGACATCAATACGCTCGACAAGACGCAGCGCCATTCGCTGGGTCTCAACGAAATCGGGTTCTGCAACGTTTCGACCAACCAGGTGATCGCGTTCGATCCCTACCGGTCGATCCGCGAATCCGGCGCCTTTATCCTGATCGACCGCTTCACCAACCAGACGGTTGGCGCGGGCATGATCGAGTTCTCATTGATGCGCGCGACCAACGTGCATCGCCACGCAATGGACGTGACCAAGTCGGCGCGGTCTCTTCTGAAGGGTCACAAACCGGCGGTTCTGTGGTTCACCGGACTGTCAGGTGCGGGCAAATCGACCATCGCCAATCTGGTCGAGCAGCGGCTGGCGGGCATGGGCGCGCATACCTATTCGCTGGACGGCGACAATATCCGGCAGGGTCTGAACAAGGATCTCGGTTTCGCGGATGCGGACCGGGTGGAAAACATCCGCCGGATCGGCGAAGTCGCAAAGCTGTTCGTGGATGCGGGACTGATCGTGACGGCCTCCTTCATCTCGCCGTTCCGCGCCGAACGTGACCTGGCGCGCGGACTGGTTGAGACGAGCGAGTTCATCGAAGTGTTCGTCGATGCGCCGCTGGAAGTGGCCGAGAGCCGCGATCCCAAGGGTCTCTACAAGAAGGCGCGGGCGGGCCAGATCCGCAACTTCACCGGCATCGACAGCCCTTATGAAGCGCCGCTTGCGCCCCAGCTGCGGCTGGATACGTCGGCTGCGACGGCGGAAGCGCTGGCGGATCGCGTGATCGAGTATCTGCACCAGATCGGCGTGATCGCGCCGAGCGCCGACCAGCCGCTGGATTTCAGTGTGTGAGCAGAAAACTCAGGTTTGCATCGCATCCAAAAATTCCAATATTTATCAAGGTGATGCCAGATTATCAAACCATCGCACGACGAAAACGCCATCAAGATCGTCACCAAGAATGCCGGCTTCCCCCGTTGGATATGTAGATCATGTCGACGTTGGCAAAGCCTGCAGCTTTGCACATCGCGACGACGTTCCAGTCGAGCACGCGGGATGTCTCCCAGTCTGACGCCTCTAGACAGGCAGAGTGGAAGGTCGCCAGCAGGACACCGCCAGTGCGCAGGACGCAGCGACACTCCGCAGGCGTGTCGGCAAGGTTCGGGCGCGCGTCCAGCGTCTCGCTGAACACGATGGCGTCGAATATGCCGTCAGCGAATCCCAGCAGGGCTGGATTGATCGACAGGCGTAGGCCTTTGCTATCGGCGGACGCGCCATGCTCGTTGGTGCCGGCAAGCGCGGCGGGGTAGGCGCGGGCATTCAGGCGGGAGAGGCCGTTTTCGTCCTCGCAACAGAAGACGTTGCCGGCGGAGCTGGAATTGAGCGCCTCGTCCAGCAGATCGAGCACCACCATGCCGTGGCAGGGGGGGGCACCCAGGATCTGGATGTCTTCGCGATAATTCGTATCGCGCACCTCGTCGTCGAACCCCATTACCGCATGAATTTTGGTGGGCACCATTATTCCCGCTACCTGCCAATGTAGAGCCGAACCATCAGTTGATGGGCGCATCCAGCGTCCATGTGAACGTCGCCAGCATCATTCCACGCTGCGGCGGGGCAGGGCCCACGCTCACCATCGTCGCGCTGGGTTTCAGGCTCGGCGATATCCTGAAGTCGCAGACTGCCTAGGCCGCCACGATGGTGCGGAAGTAGGCGATGGTTTCCTTGAGGCCGTCTTCCAGCTGAACTTTCGGCTCCCAGCCCAACGTGTTGCGGGCACGGGTGATGTCGGGTCGGCGCTGCCGTGGATCATCTGCGGGCAAAGGCATCCGCACCAGCTTCGATTTCGACTTGGTCAGCTTCAGCACCGTCTCGGCCAGCTGCACCATGGTGAACTCATAGGGGTTGCCGACATTGATGGGGCCGGTGACGTCGTCGCCCGTGTCCATCAGGCGGATCATGCCGTCGATCAGATCGTCGACATAGCAGAACGACCGCGTCTGCGAGCCGTCGCCATAGATGGTTATGTCCTCGCCCTTCAGCGCCTGTACAATGAAGTTTGACACGACACGCCCGTCATTGGGATGCATGCGCGGTCCATAGGTATTGAAGATCCGGATCACCTTGATCTTCACGCGGCTCTGGCGGTGATAGTCGAAGAACAGGGTCTCGGCGCAGCGCTTGCCCTCGTCATAGCAGGAGCGCGGACCGATCGGGTTGACGTTGCCCCAGTAGTCTTCAGTCTGCGGGTGCACGCTTGGGTCGCCATAGACTTCCGACGTCGACGCCTGCAGAATTTTCGCACCGAGGCGCTTGGCGAGGCCCAGCATGTTGATGGCGCCGTGGACCGACGTCTTGGTCGTCTGAACCGGATCGTGCTGGTAGTGGATGGGACTGGCCGGGCAGGCGAGGTTCCAGATCTGGTCGACCTCGACGAACAGTGGGAAGGTCACGTCGTGCCGGAGGAATTCGAAGCGCGGATTGCCTAGCAGGTGGGCCACGTTGCGCTTCTGGCCGGTGAACAGGTTATCGACGCAGAGCACATCGTGCCCACGCGCGATCAGCGCATCACACAGGTGCGACCCGAGAAATCCGCTGCCTCCCGACACCAGGGCGCGGTTTTCCAGGAGAGAACTCGCAGTCGTCATGTCACAACGCCCCAAATCGCCCGAACACCGGCGAGGGTGGATGGTCGTCAAGTGATGAAGTCATCGCGGCGTGTTGTAAAGCGGCGCCGCGATTGAGGCTCAGCCTCGGCCAATGCCGACATAGGTGAAGCCGCGCTTTGCCATATCCGCCTTCTGATAAACGTTGCGAAGATCGACGACTGTAGGTGAACGCAGAAGCGACTTCACCCGGTCGAGATCAAGGGCGCGGAACTGGTCCCACTCGGTCACGATGACCACGGCGTCCGCCCCCTCTATGGCGTGATAGGGGCCATCACAGAACTGCACGTCGCTCAGCATCTTGCTGGCCTCGTGCATGCTCTCCGGGTCGAAAGCCCGAATGGCGGCGCCCGCGGCCTGCAGCGCCGGGATGATATCGAGGGCAGGGGCATCACGCATGTCGTCGGTGTTCGGCTTGAAGGCGAGGCCCAGCACGGCAATCGTCTTGCCTTTCACCGAGCCGCCCATCGCCGCCGTCACCTTGCCAGCCATTGCCTTCTTGCGGGCGGCGTTGACCTCGACAACCGTGTCCACGATGCGCACCGGCGCGCCGGCGTCGTTCGCGGTGCGGGTCAGCGCCAGCGTATCCTTCGGGAAGCACGAGCCGCCATAGCCGGGGCCGGCGTGCAGGAATTTCGAACCAATGCGATTGTCGAGGCCGATGCCCTTCGACACCTGCTGCACATCGGCGCCCACCTTCTCGCAGAGATCGGCGATTTCGTTGATGAACGTGATCTTCACCGCGAGGAAGGCGTTGGCGGCGTACTTGATCAACTCGGACGTGCGCCGGCCGGTGAACAGGATCGGCGTCTCGTTGAGGAACAGCGGGCGATAGATTTCGCGCATCACTTCGCGGGCGCGCTCGTCATCCGTGCCGACAACGACGCGGTCGGGCCGCTTGAAGTCGTTGATGGCGGCGCCTTCGCGCAGGAATTCCGGATTGGAGACAACCGCGAACTCGGCGCTCGGATTGGTCTTGCGAATGATCGCCTCAACCTCGTCGCCGGTGCCAACCGGCACCGTCGACTTGGTGACCACAACGGTGAAGCCCACCATGCACTCGGCGATCTCTTTCGCAGCGGCGTAGACATACGACAAGTCGGCATGCCCGTCGCCCCGGCGCGAGGGCGTGCCCACGCCGATGAACACCGCATCGGCGGCGGCGATGGCTGCCCGGCCGTCCAGGGCGAAGGAGAGGCGGCCTTCCTTCACGTTCTGGGAGACCAGCTGCTCGAGGCCCGGCTCGAAGATCGGAATCTCGCCGCGCATCAGCTTTTCGATCTTGGCGGGGTCCTTGTCGACGCACACGACATCATGGCCGAAGTCGGCAAAGCAGGCTCCGGACACCAGACCCACATAGCCCGTCCCGATCATCGTCACACGCATGATGGTTCCCCTTTGTAATCCTGCGAACCCAGTGCGGCGCGGCCAGAAGGCGGCCTTTTAGCGCCGGGGGCTGCCCCCAACAAGCGATCATTGCCGTAAGGTTGGCCGCTGGCCTGTCTGGTTGGTTGGTGCGCACCGGGTCTGATGACAACGGGGCAATTCTGGTACAAGAGGGCCGCCATGTCCGAGCATCCCGACATCACCACCGGTCGCCGCGTCCTTGCCCTGGAACGGGACGCGCTTGAGGCGCTGTCCGCCAGCCTGGGCGGGCAATTCGTGGCCGCGGTCGAGACGATTCTGAGGGCCAAGGGACGGGTCATCTGCAGCGGCATTGGTAAATCCGGTCATGTCGCCCGCAAGATCGCTGCCACGATGGCCTCCACCGGCACGCAGGCTTATTTTGTCCACCCCACCGAGGCGAGCCACGGCGATCTGGGCATGATTTCCGCCGATGACGTGGTCCTGGCCCTGTCCAAGTCGGGCGAGACATCGGAATTGTCGGATATCATCCACTACACCCGCCGGTTCGGCATCCCGCTGATCGCGCTGACGGCGCGGGCCGACAGCGCGCTGGGCCGGGCGGGAGACATCAAGCTGATCATACCGGATGCCGCCGAAGCCTGCGGCGAAACCAACGCGCCCACGACGTCCACAACCCTGATGATCGCCATGGGCGATGCGCTGGCCGTCGCCCTGCTGGAGCGCCGGGGCTTCAAGTCCGACAACTTCAAGGTTTTCCACCCCGGCGGGAAGCTTGGCTCGATGCTGACCACCGCATCCGACCTGATGCACGCGGGTGAGACTGTTCCGGTCATCGCCATAGGCACGCCCTTCCGCGAAGGGGTGCAGCGGATTTCGGAGAAGGGCTTCGGCGTCGTCGGCGTGGTCGACACCATCGGCCATCTCAAGGGTATCGTCACCGACGGCGACCTGCGCCGTTTCATCGCCACCGGCGGCGTTGCGACGCGCATCGAGGACGTGATGACGCGCTCACCCCTCACGGTCGCCCCCGACACGCTGGCGGCCGAGGTGCTGCGCACCATGAATGATCGCAAGATCACACAGATATTCGTGCTGGATGGCGATCGCCCGGTCGGCCTCGTCCACATGCACGACCTGCTGAAAGCCGGCGTGGCCTGAGCTGCAGAAATTGGAAGGGCGGCCATGAAAACCCTGATCGTCGTTCCGGCCCGCTACGCCTCGACGCGGTTTCCCGGCAAGCCGCTGTTCGAGATCGCTGGCGTCTCCATGCTGGCCCGCGTCGCCGAAGTCGCGCGCCGCGCCGGGGAGGCGAGCGGCGCCCGCGTTGTCATCGCGACAGACGACATGCGCATCGCCGGCCACGCCGCCGAAATCCGCGTCGACTGTGTGATGACTGATCCAGACCTGCCATCAGGAACCGACCGCGCCCGCGCCGCCGCAGCGAAGATCGCACCGGACGCGGACTTCATCGTCAACCTGCAGGGCGATGCGCCGTTCACACCGTCCGCTCACATTTCTGCGCTGATCGCCAACGCCGCAAAGGCCGATGTGGTGACGCCGGTTATCCGCCTCACATGGAATGCGCTCGACAGGCTGCGCGAGAACAAGAAGACGACGCCTTTCTCCGGAACGTCCTGCATCCGTGGCGCCGATGGCCGCGCCATCTGGTTCTCGAAGACAATCATTCCTGCGATCCGCACGGAGGCCAGGCTGCGCGCCGCCGGGCCGCTCTCGCCTGTGCTGCAGCACGTCGGTCTCTACGGCTATTCGCGCACGGCGCTGGATCGCATCGCTGACCTGCCAGCCTCGGCCTACGAAGAACTCGAAGGTCTCGAACAACTGCGCTTCATCGAGAATGGCTTGAGCGTGCAGGCCGTTGAAGTCGAAGCGCCCGCGTTCCCGATGTCCGGCATCGATACGCCCGAAGACGCAGCCCGCGCCGAAGCCATGCTGGCGCAGCATGGCGATCCCCACAGACAATGACCGCAACGCTCTACATCGTTCGCCACGGCAATACCTTCGACAAGGGTGACACAGTCACGCGCGTCGGTGGTCGCACAGACCTTCCGCTCTCTGTATCCGGCCTGAAGCAGGCGGCCGCTCTCGCCGATCATTTCGAAAAGCAGGGCGTCAGTTTCGCAACTGCCTCCACCAGCCCCCTGAAACGCACCCGCGTCACCGCCGAAACCATCCTGGCGTCACAGTCTGCGGCGCCCGACCTCAAGACGCGCCTCTTCCTCCGCGAGATCGACTACGGTCCGGACGAGAACAAGCCCGAGCCCGAAGTGCTGGCCCGCATCGGCGAGGTCGCGTTGCACGCATGGGAGACGGAAGGAACAACCCCGCCGGGCTGGCGCGTCGATCCGCAGGCGCTGATCGGCAACTGGCAGGAACTCTTCCGCGAACTCGGCGCCATTCATGACGCCCACCTGATTGTCACCTCCAACGGCATCGCGCGCTTTGCGTTGAAAGCTGCCGGCGCCGAAGCCGCCCACACGCTGAAGCTGGCCACTGGCGCCTATGGCGTGATCGACCTCGATGGCGAGGTGAAACAGGGTCACCATTCGGCCTCGCTCACCATGGCCACCGCCGCCATCACGGTGCGCGACTGGAACATCCGCCCCGCCAGCTGATCTGCCGGGACACGCCTCCGTCGTCACGATATGATGCGCAAGGTGATTTGCTTGGGCCTGCCGGCTTGGGCATGTCTGCCGCAGTTCAGTAAAAGCCACGGTCCCTCACATGCAGTTCATCGACCTCGCCGCCCAGCGCAACCGCATCTCCAGGGAAATTGACGCAGCAATCGCGCGCGTCCTTTCCACCTGCGGCTTCATCATGGGGCCTGAAGTCACGGGCTTCGAGAAGGCGCTGGCTGGTTTCGCCGGCGCCAAGCACGCACTGGCCTGCGCCAACGGCACCGACGCGCTGCTGATCCCGCTGCGCGCCTGGAACATCGGCCCCGGCGACGCCGTCTTCGTGCCAAGCTTCACGTTCGTCGCCAGCGCGGAAGTCGTTCCGCTGGTGGGCGCGAGCCCTGTCTTCGTCGACGTCCTGCCCGATACCTACAACATCGACCCTGCCAGCCTGGAAGCTGCGATCCTCGATGTGAAGAAGCAGGGCAAGCTGAAGCCTCGCGCCATCATCGCGGTCGACCTCTTCGGCCAGCCGGCCGACTATGTCGCCATCTCCGCCATCGCGAAAAAGCATGGCCTCAAGCTGATCGCCGATCAGGCGCAGGGCTTTGGCTGCACGCTGCACGGCAAGCAACCGCTCGACTGGGCCGATGTGGCAACCGCCTCCTTCTTCCCGGCCAAGCCGCTCGGCTGCTACGGTGATGGCGGCGCCATTCTCACCAACGACGATTCGCTGGCCGGTCTGGTCGACTCGATCCGGATCCATGGCAAGGCGTCGGCCGAAGACATGGCCGCGAAGAAGTACGACAATGATCCGCGCTATCTCAACATGCGCATCGGCGTGAATTCGCGCCTCGACGCCATCCAGGCGGCCATCCTCTCCGAGAAACTGAAAATCTATCCGGATGAGCTGGAGAAACGCGACGCCGTGGCCCGGCGCTACAACACCGGGCTCGCCTCCCATGTCCGCTCAGTGCCGAAAGTGATCGAGGGCGGTTTCTCGAACTGGGCGCAATACACCATCGAACACGACAATCGCGATGCGCTGGCCGCCCACCTCAAGACCAAAGGCGTTCCCACAGCGATCTACTATCCGATCCCGATCCACATGCAGGATGTCTATGCGGTCTATCCGAAAGCGCCCGGCGGCCTGCCGGTGACGGAGACGATCCGCAATCGCGTCCTCTCCCTGCCTATGCATCCTTATCTGACGCCGGCCGATCAGGACCAGATCATCGACGCGGTGCGCGGCTTCAACGGCTAGCGCCTCGGGTTGGCGTCAGCGGACTGCGTCAGGGGTCGGCGTCAGGCGCTAGGGTAGCGGCGAGTTTGACGGCTCCAGCGGCGGCAGCTCTTTCGGCCCCAGCGCGTGGATACGGATCGACCTGATTTCCATCGTCCGCCGCTTGTCGGGTGCAACAGGGCGTACCCCGATGAAGTCATAGCCTTCGCTGTCGCCACGTTTGGGCGTCGTCCAGGTGAAGGCGTAGGGCGCAAACTCGGGCGTCAGCGTGAAGGTCTGCCAGCCGCTCTCGCCGCCAGCGCGCGCCAGGTAATCCGCCTGGAATTGCGTCGCGGCGAAATCGCCCACCGAGCGCGCCTCGATGATCACCTCAAGCGGACGCGACTCGAAGGCGTATTCGAGATCTTCGGCCAGCACGAGATGCGGGCCGGAGCGGGGGTCTTCGTAGACTTCATCCGCCAGCCGCGTGATCCGGGCGATGGGCTGGCCACTTTCCGTCTCGATGCTGAGGCCCGGCGATTTCCCGGCGAGGAAGCGGTGCAGCTCCTGGCCCTTCACCGTCACGTCCTCGGCATTGCGTCCGCCGCCGCTGACGGCGCCGCGCGGAGCTCTGTCATCGAATGGCCGCAGCGCGATGAACACGAAGGCGGCGGCCAGTAACAGGGCGAGCGGGAAGAAGAGGCGATCGGGCATGATGACCTGACGTCGGCAGGGCGGGGCGGTTCGCCTATCCCTAGACCAGCTTCCGGCCTGGCGGAATCGCTCTTTGCGGCTGCGGCGGAAGGGCCCTCGTGTGCTAGGGGTAACCGTCCGTAAATCCTATGCCCTCACGGTGAACTAGCGCTGGTGTGAGAGATACGATGGACGGCGGACTGCCCTTCGACGCCGCCGTTCTGGAAGCGGCGAATATCAACTCCGCCACCGGTCTCGCGACCGATTACCTCAACCATTACAACGAAGTCGCGATGATGATCGCGGCCCTGGCCGACATGCCCGACATGGCCGAGGCGGTCCTCGAATGGCGCCCTCTGGGCTATGCGGCCCATTTCCGCGTCACCAATTTCAGCGATCGCGACCTTGCCATTGCGGCCTATGAGGTCGCCCCGGCAGACGTCAAAGCCCGCTTTCTGGCGGTGCGGCGCGAGCTGGAGCTCGAAATCACCGGGGTGCAGGACATGCTGGAAGCAGACCCCTCGATAGCTCAGGAGCTGGGCGTCTATGGCCAGAGCATATTCGACGCCATCGCCCGCCTCGGCGGCGTGATCAACGGCGAGATGCGCCGCGAGGAAACCTCGGCCGTGCAGGATGCGGTCGACTCGCTCTTTCCCTGAACCATCGACCTGACCCTGTCCCCGATAGACGGCCAGCCGCATCGCCGCACGGCGTTGCCTGTCCCGCGCCAAACCGCCATATCCAGCAACCGAAGCAGGGCGCGAGGAAGGCATGACCGGCATCACGATCAAGCGCGAAGCGACGGCAAAGGGCGGTCGCTATGTTTCAGCGGTCGACGGCCATGAATCCGAAATGACGTTCAACTGGGCCGACCGCGACGGCCATAAGCTGATGATCATCGACCATACCGGCGTTCCCGGCGCTCTCTCCGGCAGGGGTGTCGGCCTTGCGCTGGTCCAGCGGGCGGTCGAGGATGCCCGCAAGGAAGATTTCCATGTCCTGCCCCTCTGCTCCTTTGCGCGCGTGATGATCCAGCGCCGGAAAGAGTGGCAGGACGTTCTCGCCTGCCCGGACGTTCGCTCCAACAAGGACTAGCCCGATGGACTCGCCCAAGGTCTCGATCACCATCACGCGCGAAGACACGCCCACCGGCGGCCGCTATGTCGCGCGCATTCCCGGCAAGCCGGATGCGGAGATGACCTTCTCGAAAGCTGGCGCGCATATCCAGATCATTGACCATACCGGCGTGCCGGAAGAACTCGCCGGGCTCGGCGTCGGCAAGGCGCTGGTCGAGAACATGGTGATGGATATCCGCTCGCGCCCCGGCATGAAGATCATCCCGCTCTGCCCGTTCACCAACGCCACGCTGCGCAAGCATCCGGAATGGCAGGATATCCTGCAGACGCCGTTCTAGGATCATGACCGAACCGCCGTTCTGGAAAACCAAGATGCTGACGCAGATGAGCGGACCCGAATGGGAATCGCTCTGCGACGGCTGCGGCAAGTGCTGTCTCGTGAAGATCGAGGAGGAGGATACGCGCGAGCTGTTCTTCACCGGCCTTCACTGCAAGCTTCTGGACAGCAAGACGTGCCAGTGCTCCGACTATCCCAACCGCAAACAGTATGTGCCTGGGTGCGTGAAGCTCACGCCGGATATCGTCGCCACAGTCGACTGGCTGCCGCAAAGCTGCGCCTACCGCATGGTGCATGAAGGCAAGGACCTGTTTGACTGGCACCACCTCGTCAGCGGCGATCCAACGCTGGTCCACAAGCGCGGCTACTCGGCCAAGGGCAAGACGGTGACGGAGGAGGGTGTCAGCGACGAGGAATCGTTCAACTACCTCATCGACTGGTTCCACGGCCCGCCGCTGAAGACCGTCCGCCGCCGCAAGACGAAATAGCCGTCTACTCGGGAACCGGGAAACCCCGGTCCCGCATCAGCGCCTCGATGGTGGCGTCGCGGCCCCGGAAGGCGCGATAGGCGTCCGACGGATCGACGGCGTTGCGAACGGCAAACAGGTTGTCGACCAGCTTCTTCGCCTCATCCTTGTCGTAGAATCCGCCCGGCGCTTCGGCGAAGGCCTCGGCCGCGTCCGACGTCAGCACATCCGCCCAGAGATAACCGTAGTAACCGGCGGCATATCCCTCGCTGGAGAAGACGTGGCCGAACTGGGTCGAGCGGTGGCGCATCGGAATCTGCTCCGGCATGCCCAGCTTCGCCAGCTCTTCGACTTCGAATTTCTTCGGATCGATGCCCGTGGGATCGACCGAGTGATAGCGCATGTCCATGATTGCGGAGCCGAGGAATTCGACGGTTTCGAAACCCTGGTTGAACGTTGCTGCATTGCGGATCTTCTGCACCAGCGCGTCGGGGATCGGCTCGCCCGTCTTGTAGTGGACGAGGTATGTCTTGATCACCGCATCGGTCAGCAGCCAGCGCTCCAACAACTGCGAGTGGAATTCGGTGTAATCGCGCACCCCGCCATTGAGGCCGGGATATTCCACCGTCGATGAGAAATAGTGCAGGGCGTGGCCGAACTCATGGAAGAATGTCTGCGCGTCGTCGAACGAGATCAGCAAAGGCTCGCCCGGAGCCGGCTTCACGAAGTTCGAGTTGTTGGAGCCGAGCACCGTCTCAGGCCCATCGAAGGTCGAGTGCGAGCGATAGGTCGTCGCCCACGCGCCCGAGCGCTTGCCTGTGCGCGCATAGGGATCGAGATACCAGTAACCGATGTGCCTTGCGGTCGACTTGTCGGTCACCTCCCACACCTTCACGTCGAGATGGAAGACCGGGATCGTCCCTTCCGGCACGGGCGCAAAGTCAAACCCGAACAGTTCGCCGGCGACGTAGAACATCGCCTCGCGCAGCTTGTCGAGTTGCAGGTATTGTTTCACCTCGTCGCTATCGAGATCGTATTTCGCCTTGCGTACTTTTTCCGCGTAATAGCGATAATCCCACGGCGCGATGGTGGCGCCGCCCGCATCCTTGTCCGCCAGCGTCTGCATGTCGGCGACCTCCTCGCCCACACGCGCCACGGCCGCTTTCCACACCGCTTCCATCAGTTGGGTGGCGGCGGCGGGCGAGGGCGCCATGTTGTCCTGCAATTGCCAGTCGGCATACGTCTTGTAGCCGAGCAGGCCGACCCGCTCGTGGCGCAGCTGGAGGATCTTGGCGATCACCGCGTTGTTGTCGTTCGCATCGCCGTTGTCGCCGCGGCTGTAGAACGTCCGCCAGACTGTCTCGCGCAAGGCCCGCTCGGTTGAATAGGTCAGGAACGGATCGATCGACGAGCGCGTGTTGGTGATGGCGAACTGGCCCTTCTTGCCGCGCTGTTCGGCTTCGGCGGCGGCCGACGCGATGAAGGAGGCGGGCAGGCCGCTGGTCTGCGCCTTGGTGATGTAGGTGACGTAGCCTTCCTCGTCCGCCAGCAGGTTGTTGGAGAACTGCGTCTGCAGCTCGGCTAGCTCCTGGTTGATCGCGGCATAGCGCTCGCGCTTCTCACCCGTCAGCTCCGCCCCGTTCAGCTGGAAGCGGTCATAGACCAGCTTCAGCAGGCGCTGCTGATGCGCCGTCAGCCTGGAAGATGCGGCGCTGTCGTGGAGCGACTTGATGCGCGCGAAAAGCGCAGCGTTCTGCGTGATCTTCGAGGAATACTCCGCCAGCTTCGGCGCCATTTCCTTCTGGATGTCGCGGAACTCCGGCGAGGACAGATTGGAACCCCAGATGCCATAATAGGTCATCGCCCGGTCCAGCGGCTCGCCCGCGCGCTCCATTGCCTCGATCGTGTTGGCGAAGCCCGGCTTGGCCCGATTGCTGGCGATGGCGTCGATCTCTGCGAGGTGCGCGGCCATGCCGGCTTCCAGCGCGGGCTTCAGTTGCGCCAGATTCATCTTGTCGAATGCCGGCACGCCGCCATTGGGTCCGGTCCAGTCAGCCAGCAGCGGATTGGCGCCCAGCTGTTCAGTCGTTGCCGCGTCATAGACCGGCGTCGGCACGCTGGTCACATCCTTGGCCGGCAGGCAGGCGGCGGCCATCAACCCCATGGCCACGGTGGTCAGCATCAGCGCGTGGCGCATGAAAGTCTCCCGAACAGTCCGGCAACGGCGCGACCTTAGCGGCGCGCTGCGCCCGTTCAATGCGAAAGGCGGCAAGAGAGAGAATTCAGTCCGCGATGGACCGTTGCGCGGCATAGTCCGCTCGCGCCAGGCTCTGCAACCGGCGTTCGACCGCCTCGGTGAGCGAGACCAGCGTCTCGCGCTCGGGCCTGCGGTTGTTGTCGAACAGGTTGAGTGGCGAACGCGGATCGGCGTCGGCGGTGGCCGAGATCAGCGGCGCGCCGCCCGCCACGTCCAGCAGATGCGCCTCGCCGGTCGCGCGGTCATACTTGCCGTATTCGGTGCGCAGGCTGGCGAACGTCTTGCGCAGCCAGCCGCCGCCGCCCGGCTCACGCACCTTCCGGCCATCCTGCGTCGCGTAGAGGATTACATAGTCATAGCCCAGGTCGGCAGCGAGTTTGCGCCCGACCAGCGCACACGACGCCCCGCCATCCAGTTCGGGCGCCTCGGCGCCCAGCATTCCGCCTGGCTGGATTGGTTCAATGGCGTCAATCAGCCCGCCGAGACGCATCTGCATCGCGGACCACGCCTCCTGTTCGGCGCTCCGGATGTGAATGAACCCTTCGGGTGTCAGCCGCGCATAGGCGAGGCGCAGCGGAAATCGCAGGCGGGGGCCGGCAAACGCGGCTGGCGCTGCAAGGCCGAACCCCGCCAGCAACAGGGCGGCGCGGCGGGTCATAGGCAGGGAATTCGCGCTCATGGTCCCCACCGTCACCGCACCCGGTTTCCGGCTTGTTAACGATACCCGTGTTCACCAATCGTTCGAGTTCTGCGAGGGTGAGCCATGACCGCGATTCGCGCCTCTACCGCCAGCGGGCCGATCCGCATCCTGGGGATCGACCCGGGCCTGCGCCTCACCGGCTGGGGCATGATCGCGATTGAAGGCCAGCGCCTCACCTGGATCGCCCACGGCGTCATCGCGCCAGACCCGGCCGCAGGCATGGCCGATCGCCTCGCCATCCTCGCTGATGGCCTGCGCGAGGTGATGGCCGCCCATGCGCCGGACGAGGGTGCTGTGGAGGAGACCTTCCTCAACGTGAACCCGAAATCGACCCTGTTGCTCGGCCAGGCGCGTGGGGTCTGTCTCGCCACACTCGCCGGCTCGCGCATGCGGGTCGCCGAGTTCGCCGCCACCAAGGTCAAACAGTCCATCGTCGGCACCGGCGCCGCCGACAAGACGCAGGTCGCCTTCATGGTGCGCCGTCTGCTGCCGAAAGCTGGCGAGGTCTCGAAAGACGCCGCTGACGCACTGGCGGTTGCGATCTGCGCGGCCCACCACCGCCCACTCTCCCAGCAAAGGCTCAAGGCATGATCGGCCGTCTCAAGGGTGTCATCGCGGCGGCGGGCGACGGCCAGGCGCTGATCGACGTGCAGGGCGTGGGCTATCTTGTGCAGGCCGGATCGCGAACCCTGGCCCGTCTCGCGGTTGGCGAAGCCGCCGAGATTTTCGTCGAAACCCAGATGAGCGAAAGCGCCATCCGCCTCTATGGTTTCGTCTCTGGTGAAGAACGCGCCTGGTTTGCTCGTTTGCAGGACGCTCCTGGCGTCGGCGCCCGTATCGCCCTCGCCATCCTCGACACCCTCACAACCGCTCAGCTGATGGACGCCATCGCGCTCAACGATGTTGCCGGCATCAGCCGCGCCCATGGTGTCGGCAAGAAACTGGCCGAACGCATCGTCACCGAGTTCAAGGGCAAGCCGCCGCCACTGGGCCTCTTCGCCGCCAATCTCGGCGCAGCGCCCGGCCCCACGCCTGTCACCGCACCCGCCGGCGCCCGCGCCGACGCCGTCTCCGCGCTGGTCAATCTTGGCTATGCGCCGACCGACGCCGCCCGCGCGGTGGCCCAGGCCGCGCGCGACATGGGCGAGGATGCGAAGGAGTCCCAACTCATCCGCGCTGCGCTGAAGGCGCTTGCGCCGGCGAACTAGCTGGCGGCGAGGCCGACAGCGTCGCCGCCGCACGATTGACCTTGCGGCGCCCGGTCGCCTCGCAGTCCAGGTCCTTGCGTTCAATACGCTGCAATGCGGTCCGCAACTTGTGTCGACGGGACGCAGGCGTTTGCGTTCAGGCTGCATAAGCCAACCTGACAATTCGCTATTCCCGGTTTACCGTCCCGACCCGGGCAGAGGAGTGGGGCGCGATGTTTGCAACTGTAGTGAAGGCCGGCGTGCGTCATCGCTCCGTCGCTGCCGTCATCGCTGCCGTGATCGCCGGTAGCGCAGGAGCCGTTGCTCTGGGCCTGTCTGCGCCAGCCGCTGCTGGACAGGAAGCACAGCAGGACGAAGGGCTTAGTCTGCAGCGGTTTGTTGTCGGCAACATGCTCTTCCTTACCTATCACGAGGCCGCGCATGTGCTGATCGAAGATCTTGAAGTCCCGATCACGGGCTGGCCGGAAGACTCGGCCGACAATCTCGCCACCTTGATGATGGAGCCGGACGCCAACGACTCCGACTCGACGGTTCTGGCGGCGTCGGCGGCGCTCGGGTGGCTGCAGGACGCCCGAACCGCCGAAGCAGCAGGGCGCCGACCCAATTTTGCGGATGTTCACGCTCTCAGCGAAGCGCGCGCGCAGCGCATTGTGTGCCTGCTTGCGGGCGGCGAAATCGCCTCGAACTCAGAACGGAAATTCTTCGGCGAGCTGGCAAAATCACGCGGCGGGACCGATGCCTATCTCAAGCAATGCGCCTCGCAATCCAAACTGATCGTGAGCGGCTGGGCAAAATCTCTGGGCGAGCATTTTCTCGGTCAAGATGACGAGCCCAGCGCGGAAATCGAGTTTCGTTATGAAGCGGCTCCTGCCGCGCTCGAGCAGGCGCGGTCATACATGGAATCCAATTCCGTGCTTGAGGTCGTCGCCGGGGATATCCGCGAACTGGTGCATGATGTGAACCCGTTCACGCTTGTTGCGCGCAGCTGCAAATCTCCCGACGCATTCTGGAGCTCCCAGAAGCGGGAAGCGGTGATCTGCTACGAGCTTGCCGACTGGTTCATCAAGAACCCGCCCGCCTGATGTCCGCGCCGATCGCCGCCGCCTGACGCGGGCGGCAGGCGCGCGTGTCATTCAAATGGGTATTGTGCGGGCTCCCTTGCCTGGCCATTGACATTGGCCAGCGCGGCGCCGCGTATGGATAGCGATGGCGGCGGCAAGAAGGGGGCGCGGTTGAGCAAAAAATTGCGCGGCGGGCCGCGATGACCGAACATCCCCAGGGCGCTTCGCCCCCGGGCGACGCGCCGACAATCTTCTTCAGCTATTCCCACGCCGACCTCAAACGCGTACGGCCGATCATCGACGCCATTGATGAGGCCGGATACGCGATCTGGTGGGATGGTCTGCTCGGGGCCGGGGTGACGTTCGCGCAGACCACCGAAACCGCGCTTGAGATGGCGCGGGCGGTTGTGGTGGCGTGGACGGCGGTTTCCGTAGGCTCGCACTGGGTGCGAGATGAAGCCACGCGAGGGCGCGAGCGTGGATGCCTGATCCCCATATCGCTGGATGGCTCCCAGCCGCCGCTGGGTTTTCGCCAGATCCAGGTCCTCGACTTCTCCAAATGGAACGGGCAGCCGGATACGCCCGAGATGGACCAGTTGCTCCGCGCGCTTGCGGACATTCACGGTCGCGTACATGTGCCGGCGACGCCAGCACGAACGGCAAACGCGCTCGTCGGTCTTCTGACTCGCCGCAAGCTGATGGCTGGCGGCGGTGTCGCCGCCCTTGTCGGTGTTCTGGCCGTCGGCGCCCAGGTCTTCAAGGCGCCGCCAGGGGCGATGGAAAACTCCGTCGCGGTTCTACCCTTCACCAATCTCAGCGGAGATCCGGCGCAGGACTATTTCTCGGACGGTCTGTCAGCCGAGTTGCGCGCTTCGCTTGCTCGAAACATGGCGCTCAAGGTCATGGGGCAGGCTTCATCGGAAGCCTTCCGAAAGACGCTTGAGGATGCGCCGACAATCGCAAAACGGCTCAATGTTGCGTTCCTGCTCGACGGAAATGTCCGTCAGGCAGGGTCTGTCGTGCGGGTCGTCGCTGAACTGATCGAAGGGCGTACCGGGTTCACCCGGTGGACGCAGACGTTTGAGCGGCCGATGGCCGACATCTTCGCTGTGCAGGCTGAAATCGCCACGGCGGTGACCTCGAAGCTCTCTTCAAAGGTTTCGGCGAATGATGTTCTCGAAGAGAGTGGCGGCACGGAGAGCGTGGTCGCCTTCGACGCCTATCTGCGGGGCCGCGAACTCTATAACGTCGCGAAGGACGAGGTATCGGACAAGGCGGCGCTTGCGGCGTTTGACGGCGCCCTGCAGGCAGACCCGAAATTCGCAGCGGCGCACGCGGCCCGCGCCCGGTCGCTGACCTCCTTTGCAAGCTTCTATGCCGAGGGAGAGTTGCGAACCCAGTATTACGATGAGGCGCTGAAGGCGGCGCAGCGCGCTGTGGAGCTGGCGCCCAAGTTTGCCGATGCGCACTCGACGCTTGCTTTTACCCTGTTCCAGGGACTGCTGCGGATCAAGGACGCGAAGACGCCGTTCGATCTCTCTCATGTGCTGGGCAGCGGCGATGCAACCGTCCTCGCGCGCTTCGCACTTTTCTGTGCGCTGACCGGGCGCGCGGACGAGGCAGACGAAGCGATCGCCCGCGCAAAGGATCTTGATCCGCTGAACCCGCTCATACACCGCGCGGTCGGCATCATCGCGTATGCGGCGCGGCGGTACGATGCCGCGATTGACTCGATCCGGCGCGCTCTGGATTTCAATCGCGAGCTGGGTGATGCGCATGCCTGGATCGGCTCCGCGCTGCTCATGCTCGGACGGCGTCAGGAGGCCCTCGCGGAATGCCAGCTGGAAACCATCGCCGTGATCAAACTGCCCTGCACGGCCATTGTCGCGCATCAGCTCGGCGACAAGACAGGCGCGCAGGCGGCGCTCGATCAGCTCATCAAGGAGCAGGGCGATATCGGCCTCTATCAGCAGGCGCAGGTGTTGGCGCAGTTCAGGTCTACCGAAAAGGCCATGAACCTTCTGACGCGCGCCTACGCGCTGGGGGATTCAGGTCTGATCTATGCCGCCATTGATCCGATGCTGGACCCCGTGCGCAGTATGCCTGACTTTTCAGCCTTGCTTACGAAGCTGGGCTTCCGGTAGAACTGTCCATCCGAATTCGGAGGGGGCTTCCATGAAAACCAGCGTCCTGTCTGCTGCAGTTTCGTCAGCGGTTCTTGGCATGTTTGTGTTCGGACCGGAGGCGGTAGCCCAGACCCCGCCGGCGAAACCGGCGACGGCCCTTGTGGAAGACCATTCGCCAGACGCGCAAAAGGCCTCTGCTGCCTCCAACGCCGACGCCGACGTAAAATCCGACGCCAGCGATGGTCAGAGCGAAGCAGACGAGGCAGAACCGGAAGCTGCGGCGGATGAGAACGACACGTCCGACAACAAGACGGAGCAGGCGAGCGCCGGCGCCGAAGCCGAGACGAGCAGCGCAGCTGAGGACGACGATTCCCACGCCGGCGGGATCCGCGTGACACCCTAGTCGGAGATTTCACGCGGCGCTCTGGCGTCTTCGTGAAGGCTCGACCCTACCGCATCAGTTCCGCGCCAAGGTGCAGGACCAGTCCCACCAGTCCGCCGATTACTGTGCCGTTGACGCGGATGAACTGAAGGTCGCGCCCCACGCTGGTCTCCAGCTTCTCGACGATGGTCCGCGCATCCCAGGCGCGGATGGTGTCCGACACGAGCTTCGACACATCCTTGCCGTGCCGCTCCGCCAGCTGCACCAGCAGGCTGCACATTCGCTCGTTCAGCGCATTGCGCACGGTCTCGTCACGCACCAGCCCGATGCCGATATTCACCAGCGCATCTTCCAGCCACGCGCGCAGATGGCTGGTCTCTGACGCTGCATCGCGGCGCAGAGCGATCTTGAATTCCGCCCATCCCGCCTCGACGGCGCCCACCACGGTCGGATGCGACACCGCCTCGCGCACCCAGGCTTCGATGCGCGCCTGCAGGATAGGGTCGTCGCGCAGGTCATCGGCGAACTTCGTCACCATTTCCGTCAACCGCACGCGAAGCGGATGGTTGCGGTCGCTGGTCACCTCATGCAGCAGATCCTCGATGGCGACGATCAGTGCATCCGCCGCCTGCCGGTCCACTTTCACCAGCCGCCACATCCATCCGGTCCGGTCGCGCACCTTGTCGCGGATCAGGTGCTGGTTCTCGGACAGAAGGCGGAAACCCTCGTTCAGCAGCGCATCGAGAATCGCCTGATGCCGCCCCTGATGCGCCAGCGCCTCCACGATGGAGCCGAACGCCGGCGCCAGTCGCGCGCCGCTGGCCGCATCCGTCGCCTGCCGCCGCAGGAACGCCGCCACAGTCTCATCATCCAGCGCATCGAGAAGTCCGGGCAGGGCCGAGACGATGCCGGAGGCCAGCGCCCGCGACTG
>Ga0075163_10003654_pt1 | contig 20675 bp, 21 predicted proteins | sample JI1023141ADNA_FD_71478 | JGI IMG/M metagenome (GOLD analysis project Ga0075163, IMG submission 71478) | Wastewater effluent complex algal communities from Wisconsin, to seasonally profile nutrient transformation and Carbon sequestration -... | ecosystem: Engineered > WWTP > Effluent > Algae... | reverse complement strand
TCTGCCGCCTTTACCGATCTTGGCCTCGATGGCTTTGAGCTTGTCTTCGGGCAGCAAATCGCCCAAAGCTTCGTCAATGCCAACTTGCGCAGCGATGGCTCTGGCAGTATGCGCGTTGTCACCCGTCAGCATGACGGTCTTGATGCCTAATGCGTGGAGTTCACCAATCGCTTGGCGGCTGCTGTCCTTAACCGTATCCGCTACTGCGAACAAGCCATGGACGCTCTGGTCGTCGGTCAAAAGAATGACCGTCTTGCCCTGTTCTTCCAGCGCCGACAACCGGGCTTCCAATTCATTGGAGCAGCGACCTTGCTCATGAATCAGGCGGTGGTTACCTAAGTGGTACGCCTTGCCGCCCATCATTCCTTTTGTGCCTCGCCCGGGCAATGCTTCAAAACCCTGCACGTCTTGCAGGGGAATGCCATCACGCTTAGCAGCGTCGGCCAATGCGCGCGAAACCGGGTGATCCGAGCGCGCCGCCAGACTGGCAGCCAAACTGCGAACATCGGACTCACTCCAGCCATTCAACACCACGAAATCCGTTTGTGCAGGCTTGCCGTGCGTTATGGTGCCGGTTTTGTCTAACGCCAGCCATTTCAGCTTTCGGCCTTCTTCCAGATAGACGCCGCCCTTGACCAGGATACCTTGGCGTGCCGCCGCCGCAAGGCCGCTCACGATGGTGACCGGGGTAGAAATTACCAATGCACACGGGCAAGCAATCACCAGAAGAACCAAGGCCTTGTAGATCCAGGTGAACCAGTCGCCACCCAGCAGCAACGGCGGCAGGACAGCCACCGCCAGCGCAATGGCAAAGACCACAGGGGTGTAGACGCGTGCAAACTGATCGACGAACCGTTGCGTCGGTGCCCTGGCACCCTGTGCCTCCTCCACCGCGTGGATGATGCGTGCCAGGGTGCTGTCGCCCGCTGCTGCTGTTACCGTGTATTCAAACGAGCCCGATTCGTTGATCGTGCCGGCAAACACGGCATCACCTTCGGTTTTTTCCACCGGCAGGCTCTCGCCCGTGATCGGGGCCTGGTTGATGGTGGACCGCCCTCTGACGATGGTGCCGTCCAGCGCAATACGCTCACCCGGCTTGATGCGCACACGCGCGTTAACAGCAACCGACTTTGCCGCCACCTCCTGCCAGGTACCGTTGTCCTGCAAGACGGTCGCCCGTTCCGGGGTCAACTGCATCAGGCCTTTGATGGCGTTGCGCGCCCGGTCAAGCGACTTGGCCTCGATAAGCTCCGCAATCGTGAACAGCACCATCACCATGGCCGCTTCCGGCCACTGGCCCAGCAAGAACGCGCCTGTCACCGCAATGCTCATCAGGGCGTTGATGTTCAGATTGCCGTTGCGAATCGCAATCCAGCCCTTCTTGTAAGTGGTAATGCCGCAGAGAAGGACCGCCGCGACGGCCAGCACAGCAGCGACCCATGTGGGCATGCCAACCCAGTGCGCGGCCTCAGACCCGATAGCCGACACGCCTGCAAGTGCCAGCGGCCACCAAGGCTTGGCGGGGTCGGATGATGGTTCAGCAGTAGAGGCTGCTCCGCCAGCTATCTCGGGCGTGAAGCCCAACGAACGCACGGCCTCCAGAATGGGCTCTATGATTTTGGGGTCATGCGTCACGGTCAGCACGCGTTGCATCAAATTGAACTCCATGCCCGCCAAACCCGCCATGCCACCCAGTTTCTTGCGCAACAGCGCTTCTTCCGTAGGGCAGTCCATCTGCATGATGCGGATGGACGTTTGAATGTCGCCTTTGAGCACCTTGAGGCTGCCCAATTGAACCCGTGGCTGGGCTGCGCCGTCGCCGCAGCATGCCGTGGCACAACTTGCTACTGGCGCGGTAAGCATAGGGGCCGTACAGCAGGCATCTCCGTCATGGGCGTGTGCGTGCGGACCTTGACGATCGCGGTCATGGTCATGGTCATGGTCATGGTCATGGTCATTGTCGTGACCATGAGCGTCGTGTGCGTGGTGGGCTGACATCAGGTATTTCCAGATAAGTTGGCCCAATTACACAACCTGAAGTTACTATAGAGTCAAGGCATTTCCGGAACCCATCATGAAAATAGGTGAATTGGCGAACGTGGCGCAGTGCACGGTCGAGACGGTGCGCTATTACGAGAAGGAAGGCTTGCTTCCAGAGCCCGCACGCACGCCGGGCAATTTCCGGGTGTACGGACCTCGGCATCTGGAGCGTTTGCGCTTTATTCGCAACTGCCGCGCGCTGGACATGAGCCACGAAGAAATTCACACCCTGCTCGGCCTGGCCGACCAGCCCGCCGACGGCTGCGGCGCCATCAATGCGGTCTTCGATCAGCACATTGCCCATGTGGAAGCACGCATCCAGGAATTGCTGCACCTCAAGCAGCAATTGGGGGCCCTGCGTGAGCGATGCCAGATCGAACAGGCGGTTGACGCCTGCGGCATCTTGCATGGGCTGGCGGCTATGGAGACCGAAGCCAAGCCTGAACGCCATACCCACCTGGGTTAAGGAACGATCAGACCCATGAAGACACTGCATCGTGCCGCCTTGGCTGCGCTGGGATCATTGAGCTTCGATAGGATCTAGGATCGCTTGCAATACGAAGCGACTGACATCGCCACGTCACGTGGATGCCTTTGGATCTTCAACATGGACAATTAAGAGTGCACCACTCTCCGGCATTGACCGCCTTTATTTTGCTAGTGCGGAATGTCAGCTTCTAGACATTGATCTTGGAAATTGCAAAGGCCGATTTGGGTCGATCTACATCTAGGGCCAATTCCTATCTCTCCCCAATGTCCGGAGTGAGGCACTCAAAATGCTCTTTGAAACCATTACCAATCGAACTTGTGGCTCCGTGAAAACCTCACGGCAAGAGATCGGAGCCTTACATCGGTATCAACTACGCGGAATATCCCACGAGACAGCCGTAGGGTGCTGTTCTCGGTTTCGCGACCCCTTTACCTGACAGTAGGTCTTCCAGCGCAGCACGCACCAAGTTCTGTGATTTAAGAACGACTGATTCATCGACCGTTGGCTGTGTGTCGATGGCCCCTGCGTAGGCAATCAGTCCTGCGCTGTTGATGACAAACATGTGGGGGGTGTTGCGCGCTCCGTAGGCTTGGCCCATATGGCCTGTCGAATCCATCAACAAGGCAGTCGGCTGTGCCTTGCGCTCTCGATTGAACGCCAACGCCTTTTGAGGCGTAAGGTAGTCACCCCGTGCAGGATGGGTTGAGAGAACGGAAAGCCAGACAACGCCTCGCTCCTTGGCCCACCCCTGCAATTCCTGCATCTTTCCACTGGCGTACTGGGCGCGCACAAACGGGCACGACGGGCTCGTCCACTCCAGAACCACTATTTTTCCTTTGAATTCATCCAGGGTTCGACGTTTGCCAGTGGCGTCGTCTACAGCAAAAGGAGGTGCAGTCGTCTCCTGAGCCGCTGGGGTTGCATTGGCAAGGTGAGGCAGACTTATGGCAGCCAGGATGCTCATTGCCAACAAAGTTTCTCGGCGTTTCATGACACGCCTTTGGAACAGGCGCAGCCACCAGTGCCATTGCTGTCTGGGACGGAGCAAGCTGCGCCGCTTTGGGCTATTGCCGAGCGCTTACGGCGCTGCCATATGTACCATGAGCCAGCCCAAACAAGGCCGCCTAGGCTGACGACCACTGCAATGGCAGTTCCGGCGGGTCCCAGAAGAAATTGATCAACGGCCAGAAGCGACAACCCGGAAATCGACAACGTGCCAATGATAGGTATCGCCAGTGGAATCGCGCAACAGGCCGCGCATGCACCAGCCACACCCAACGCGGTCAGTCCTGCTTTTTTCATGGTTCATCCTTACAAGAAGTTTCGGGGCAATTCCCTTAAACTGCAATGTAAAACCTCAAGTAACTTGAGATGCAAGGAGTTTCGGTGAAAGACCTTCTTACGACTGGGCAAATAACGATTGGTGTGTTGGCACAGAGCACTGGTGTGAGCGTTTCCGCTATCCGGTATTACGAAGAAGTCGGCCTGATTTCAAAGGCCCACCGACGGCCAAGTGGACACCGGGTGTACGGGCCGGAAACACGCGAGGCGCTGGCGGTTATACGCAGTTGCCGGGAATTCGGATTTTCCATCGAGCAAGTGAAAGAACTCGTTTTGCTCTCCACAAACGCGCAACTCCCTTGTGACGAGACCCGCGCGATTGCCCAGACTCACCTCAACTCTGTCAAAGTGAAACTCGCGGAACTCCACCAGTTGGAGAGGAGTTTGACCAAATTCATTCAATCGTGCTCAGACACCTGCATTGGCGGGCCCGCCCCCCAATGCAACATCCTGGAAGACATTGGCTCAAGTAGCCCTCAACAAGTGGTAGCCAAGGGCTGTTGCTGAGTCGCTACTCAGTTCAGCCGAGTCGATCCGGTCTTCAGTGATTTGCGGGTTGCAAAACAATAACCGCCATGCCTGCCAGTGCGATGCCTGCTCCAGCGATGTCCCATCGCGTCAGCGCCATACCATCTACAAGATAGAGCCACGCCAAGGCTACGGCAATGTAGACGCCTCCGTAGGCAGCATATGTTCTGCCAGCCGCGCTTGGGTGGAGCGTCAACAACCATGCGAATAGTCCAAGTGATAAAGCTGCAGGAATCAACAGCCACGCTGTTTTGTCCTGCTTGAGAACGAGCCATGGCAAGTAGCACCCCACGATTTCAGCAATGGCAGTGGCTGCAAAGAGCAAAGTAATTTTTAAGAAGTCCACCATGTTTCAACCTGCAATGAAGGGTAGATCATATTAATTTCCCTGAAGTATTGGCCAAGTGGATGCCTGCATCGACGATTGGGTCTTCGGTGCTGTATCAATTGGGACTGGAATGTCGGCTTTCTATCGATGATTCAGAGAGGCACTTGGTCCGCTATGGGTCGCAATGCGGCTTAGGCCCGTGCCGGACATTCGCGACAGTTCAGTCGTTTACCGCTTCTGGGCGCAAATCGGAAGTTCAACCTGTCCACTGGATTCGGCCGGAACTGGAAGCGAGAGCCCAGCTAGGTACTGTTAGACCCGACCATCAGGTCTCTCCCGACGACTCGCTTTAGTATTCTTTCATGACATAGACCTAAGATTAGTCTCATTATCTAAGGTTAAAATCCACGAATCAAAACCCCTGATTTCTACGGCCGTGCCTGAAACCCCAAGCCCGTCAAGCACTTACGACACGTCGCACAATGCCGCGACGCGCTTCGTCAGTCGACTGGGTGCGCACCACTTTGCCCACCTGCGGGCCGTGGCCGAGGGTCTGGACATCACCGACAGCGCGCGGCGCTACTTGGGCATTGGCCACGGCCACGAGGCCCGCACCGCCCACTTGCAGACTGTGGCCTCCGTGCGCGCCATTGCGCGGCGGCGCGGGGAGAGCGCCTGGCGCCTGATTGGCCTGACCATTGCCTTGCGGCTGGACGCCAGCCAACCCTCGCTGGATGATTTCATTGCCGAGCGGGACCTGGACGGCTGGAGCGAGTCCGACGTGGCCGAGATGTACGCCGAGGCGTACCCGACCGATTCGAAATCCCAGCGCCGTCAGCGCCTGCGTGAACGCCAGCTGGCGCTGATCCGGACCATCCAGAACCTGGCGGCCGAGCAACCACTGGCCACCGACATGGTGTCGGGCTGGTTTGACGACGTCACGTCCAAGAAGCTGATCTCGGCCGGCATGCTGACCCTGGGCGATCTGAACCGCAAAATCGCCACCGGCGGCCGATGGTTCAGCGCCCTGCCCGCCATTGGTCAGGCCAAGGCCCAGCGCATCGCCGCCCACCTGGCCACCCTGCTCCCGCGGGAAACCCGGGTCGAGAAACCGGTGTTTGCGCTGGTCACGACCCCGTCGCTCTTTGGCGCCAGCCCGTCACCCGCACCGACCGGACCCGTCAATCCCCTAGGGGGCATGCCCACCCTGCCTGTGGGCTTGTTGACCACGCTGTCGGAGCAACTGTCCGGTTCTTACTCCCCTGCCCTGCCCCCTCGCCTGCTGGCGGCCCGCAACGATGCCGAGGCCGTGGAAGCCTGGATCAAGGCCCGGGCTGGCTCCACCTTCACCGCCACCGCTTACCGGCGCGAAGCCACCCGGTTGCTGCTGTGGCTTCAGTACGAACGTTCCGGCAAGACCCTGGCCCAGATGGACGTCGGGGATTGCGGGGACTTCATGGCCTTCCTGCAGAACCTGCCGACCAAGTGGATATCGCGCACCCGGGCCAAACCCGGCGCCCCAGGCTGGGCACCGTTTCGGGGCCCCCTGAGCCACACCAGTCACAAACAGGCGGTGATCATCGTGGCCGCCCTGTTCACCTTTCTGCAAAACGCCCAGTACTTGAATGCCAATCCCTGGCCCCTCATTAATCAGAAAACCGGTGACGACCGGACCCGCAGTCTGCTGGACTCCAAGGCTTTAAGTGAGTCAGCCATGGGCCAGGTGCTGGAGTTCGTGGAGAAGCAACCGCCCTCCCCGGCTCGGGCCCGATTCCGCTTCATTGTGATGTTCCTGGAGGCCGTAGGCTTGCGCTCTGCCGAACTGCTGGGCGCCAAACTGGGGGACTTCACCCTGGAGCCTGAAGGCTGGGTGATGCAGGTATTTGGTAAAGGCGCCCGCAACCGGCTGGTGACGATCCCCGGTCAGGCGTTTGAGGCGCTGCAGGACTATCTGGAGATTCGTGGCTTGGGCGGTATTGAGACCGCCCCACCCGGGGCGCCCTTATTGGCCAGCACGCGGGATCCCATGGAGCCGATTGGGTACCAAGCCCTGTACGAACATGTAAAGGGCTGGCTGAACAAAGCGGTGACCGCCTCCGCCCTGCCCTCCAATGAACGGCTGAAACTGGCTGGCGCTTCGACGCATTGGCTACGGCACACCTTTGGTACCAGGGCCGTTGCACGTGAGGTGCCAGTGGACGTGATCCAGGCCCAGTTGGGGCATGCAACCATCCAAACGACGATGGACCTGTATGGTCGGGCACCCATTAAGCGGCGGGTGGATGAGCTGGGCAAAGCCTTCAGATAGGCCAGTCAGATAGGTTCACCTTGGGCGCACCCGAACGGCGGGCTATTCAGCCTTTTTCTGGATGTTCTACGGTAGAACACCCCATTCACCAGGGCAGCCCAGCCCACACATGAGAGCGGCTGCCCGGGCCAAGAGCTCGAATTAACTCACCCAATACTTGCCTCACCCTGATAAAGAATCAAATGCAAAAAGGGGGTGTTCTACGGTAGAACGCCCTCCCCGCTCAACACTTCAACAATGTAGGCCTCGATCTTCCTGATCACGTTCTTGGGAACCAACGCCATCTCAAAGGTCACGGTATCCTTAGCCTCTCGCACCTTTAGAACCGCCTTTCCGGCGACCCTTACATTTCTAACAGTCGCCTTCGGTGAGCTGGCTTGGGTAGCTATCAGTCGCTGGAAAACCTCTTGGGCGGTAAATTTGCTGCCGTTCTTTCGCTCCTCCTGGATTCCTTTTATGCGGTCACTTAGCAGCTCTGGGGATTTCTCCGCGGCATCAGCTAGCGGTATCGACCACCGATATTGAATGTCGAGGCGCGAGGGAAATGCATCTAAAACAATGCTCGGAAGTCTAGCCAGCTTAACTGCAGTGGAAACGTTGCCCGCCTGCACACCGATGGCTTCTGCCATCTTTCGCAATGATGGGTACAAGCCCTCGTCTAGAGCCCGTCGATACATTTCACCCTGCTCATATGGGCGAAGATCAGCCCGTTGACGATTTTCACGGTCCATTTCTTCAAAGAGCGCTGCATCAGTGATTGACTCGACCATTGCAACAACATCAAGACCTAAGTCCAGGCACGCCCGATGCCGACGGTGTCCGAAAACAATTTCGAACTTCTGTGGATCTGTGTTTGGTACAGGACGAACTTTTATTGGCTGAATATTCCCGCCAGAACTGGCAATTTCAGCTTTCAGCAAATCAAACTCAGCGCCGACAAAGCTGTCTTCATGCCGATTTGCCCATCGACTTGGGGCAATATCAGAAGGATTCAGTTTCTTTGTTGGCGAAGCGTCTCCCCAGCTTTTCAGTTCTTCTTTTAGTTGCTGATTCTCTCGAATCACGCCAGACTCCATAGCTAGATGCGCCACCAACGCACCCGGTCCGGTCTTTGGTTTTTGAGATAGCGGAAGAAATGCCGGGGTTGAATTTGGGGTTGTTACATTCGTCATCGCAAGCATTGCGCGATCACGAATGCTAGGCTTTTTAGTACTCATAGTTCCACTCCTTCAGCTGGCTCTTTCCTTGTCTGCATCGACTCGGCATCTGAGGCCCAAATTCCGGCAACTTGCATTTCGATATAGTCCACAAGTTGGTCATATGCGTCTCTGGCTCGCTTTAAAGTCTTGGCTTGAGCGGAAGACTGATCCATGTCGTAGACAGTACCAAATTCAGCTGAGGCCGTTGCAGCAATCGAAGTCTTGGGAATTTCCACTGGTATAACCATCCCCCTATACGCGTTCATGATCCACTGTCGAACAGCCTGGCTTACTACGTCAGAACGATCGACGCGCGACAGCACGACGTCTACAAAATAGAATTTCTTATCCTCGCCATGCGTTCGAAACAATCCTCCGCAAACCTCGGTAAATAGATTCCAAAATTGTGCGGAACTTGCGAAGTCAAGTGCATTTGGGGGAAGGGGCATTAACACCCCCTGCGCAGCGATCAATGCATTAATCGTTGTGTAGCTTAAAGAAGGCGGCGTATCGATAATGATGACGTCGTACTCTTCCCTGGCCGGTTCCAAACCAACATCCAACACACGCCAGAACTCAAATCCCTTTTCGGTTTTTTGACGGGACGGCAATAAAAACTCAGCATTGAAAAGCAAAGGTGCTGCCGCAACTAGGTCAATCCCGTCCCAATAGGTAGGGCGAATCGCACCCATGATCGAATTGGTTAACCCTGCACAAAGCGGAAGAATTGTTTGATCTTCTTCGACCTCGGTATCTGGCAGCACGCCAAACAGAGTTGTTAGCGAGCCTTGCGGATCGGTATCAATCACCAGGACTCGATGACCCCGAAGGCTCAAACCCTGGGCGAGGGCGGCTGCAGTTGTCGTTTTCGATACGCCACCTTTGAAGTTGGCCACGGTAACGACCACGCCAGCTGAAAGTTTTGGATCACGAAGATTTTCGGCTTTATATTCGCGCACCCACTGTCGCGACTCAACCAAAGTCCACTCAAGCCTGGATCCATCTTTGCTCCCAGAGGGCAGATTGCCTTTCTTCGCTGCGTAGCCGACCTTCGATTTATCAATTCCACACAATTCTGCCAATTGAGCCGAATTAAAGGTTGGCGGTGACTTTCTTGCCTCAGGCGCCAGCATGTTCGTCCGCACCTGCTGAACTATGTTGGCAGCGTGTTCCGCGACTTCCTCAAGTTGACCAAAATCGATAAGGGGGCGAAGTGGCTGAATGTTTTTCATGAGTATGCCTTTAGGATTTTGTAATTTTAATGCAACTGATGGGATTTCCAGAAATTTCTCCGAATACACAAAGTGCAGTTGAAAAGAGAAACTCTTCGATAAAGGAGAAATTCTGGAATTCAAGTGCAATGGAATACAGCCTGGACTCCTCTTCTTTGCCATTCTTCCTTACTCGTTGTCTTCTAATAGAAATCTCTAAGAAAGTCTTTAATACAATTTAACCCTGTGTGTAACCACCTTTAGCTGATACAAATCAGAGACTTAGAGATTGCAAGTGTCCGGACATTACTCCGTACTGTCCGCTTCTTACTCGGTCTTGTCCGGGCCGTACTCAATCCCGTCCGTTCCTTACTCCCTCGGTCATTCGAGACTTAGATGCGCGGCTTTGGCACCCTAGAAAGGTAAATTCGCCAAGGAGTGCAGGAATAAAAGGACGCAACGAGCGTCTGACCGCACCAAGTGTCCGATTCTTACTCCGGCATAAGCTGCAGCCTTTGATCTCAACGCCACTATCTGTCCGGTTCTTACTTTTGCTGGAAACAGGACCTTTGCTTTTTCTGTCCAAATTGCGTATAAAGACGGACAGAAAGAGTCATACTAGTCAAAACTGGCAATGGATAACAAGATTCAGACACTGCGAAAGCCCAACTCGGCGTTGGTGATGGTTCCCAAGATTGGGAGGCTTACGCCTGTGTCACGGAAGATGTACAACGTAATGCTTCATCGAACTCAGAGGCAAATTGGAGAATTTGTAAAAGAGGGAAGGGTGATCGACGCAAAGCATCTCTTCTCCGCCCCTTTGAGTGAGTTGACCGAGTCCATCTCAGTGACCGGTTCGGATACTAGGACTCTCGCGAAACAGTATCTTCGTGAAATGAGGAGGACCGAGGTCGATTGGGAGGCTCCAGATGCATCCACAGGGGTAATTTGGCGGTCTATGGGGTTGCTATCTGAGGCTGACATTGAAATAAAGGACGGCGTAACCTGGGTGCACTGGGCGTTGCCTCCTACGCTGCTTAGTGCAGTTTCAGACCCAGAACGGTACACGCCGCTTGATCTCTCTCAAATGGCAAAGCTTAGAAATTACACGGCTATCGCTTTGTATGAGATTTGTAGCCGTTACAAAAATAACCCGACTGGTGTAACAAGCAAAAACTCACCCGACTGGTGGGTAGACGCGTTAACAAATGCACCGCCGTCCATTGATTTATCGACAGGAAATGTGAAGCGTAGAGAGTGGCGGAAATTGAAGAGTGAGAGCATTGGGAAGGCAATTGAAGAAATCAACGAAAAAACAGATTTGGTTGTTGAGCTTCATGAAATTAAGGAGGGTAAGGCAGTTAAAGAGGTGCAATTCTCAGTTCAGAAAAAGCGCGTCGAACAGCTGGCCCCCCAAGTAACTATAGGTGCGGACCTCGCAGAACATGCTGCGAGACTAGACGTGCAAATATCAGATTTGGTCAAGCTCATCAAGTCAGGAGTGAGTGAAGGGGAGATCAAAGTTGGTTTGACAAAGCTTGAGACTCGTTTGGCGCATCCTGAACTCGCTTTAGTCGAAAACAAACTTGCGTATTTGAAAGCACTGATTGCAGAGTCTGGCGGGTTTATCCGCAGAGAAACTGTCGAGGTGCGCGTCGCCGAGACGGTGGGTAAACGAGATGAAAAATCTGCGGGTTCGTGGCTTGCGAAGAGAACCGAAGACCTCAAATTCGAGTTCTTTAAACTGACTAAAAAAGAGCAGCAAAAGTATGCTGACCTTGTTTTAGAGAATTTCAGGAACACTGGGTTAGCTACACCTCAATTCATTCGGAAGGTAGCCGCTGGTGATTGGAGCGCGGGGCCATTGCTTCACAACATGACGAGCGCCTTTGCAGTTGAGAAATATGGCCCAGATTGGAATGTTGAGCCTGAGGACGCCATGCTTCTCGATGCTACGCTTGCGGAGCAATCATGAATGTTGATAGGGATGAGCAACTAGCTCTACTGCGCATCCCGCCACACTCCATTGAGTCGGAATCCAGCGTGCTGGGCGGTCTGCTGCTGGACAACGCCGCCTGGGACCGCGTGGGCGATTTGCTGACTGAGAGTGACTTCTACCGCTACGAACACAAACTGGTGTTTGCCGCTGTTGGCACCCTGATCAACGGATCCAAACCGGCGGACGTCATTACCGTGTTTGAGCACCTTCAAAACATGGGCAAGGCGGAAGAGGTGGGTGGCCTGGCCTACCTGAACTCGCTGGCCCAGTATGTGCCCAGTGCAGGCAACATCCGCCGGTATGCAGAGATCGTGCGCGAGCGTTCTGTACTGCGCAAGCTGGTCGCGGCCAGCGACGAAATTGCCACCAACGCTTTCAACCCGCAAGGTCGCCCGGTTTCGACCATCGTGGATGAGGCTGAGCAGAAAATCTTCAACATTGGGGAGCAGGGGTCGCGCAACAAGCAGGGCTTCCAGGCCATGGACACGCTGGTGGTTCAGCTGCTTGACCGCGTTCAGGAAATGGCCGACAACCCGAACGATGTGACGGGTGTGCCCACCGGCTTTTATGACCTGGACCGCATGACGGCTGGTTTTCAGGCGGGCGACCTGATCGTGCTGGCGGCTCGCCCCTCCATGGGTAAAACCGCGCTGGCTATCAACATTGCCGAACATGTGGCACTCAATGAAGGCCTGCCGGTGGCGGTGTTTTCCATGGAAATGGGAGCCGCCCAGCTGGCGGTGCGTATCGTGGGCTCGATTGGCCGCATTGACCAGGGTCACCTGCGCACAGGCAAGCTGACCGACGAAGAGTGGCCCCGCCTGACCGAAGCCATTGAAAAGCTGCGCAACATTTCGCTGCACATTGACGAGAGCGCAGGTCTGACCTCCAGCGAGCTGCGGGCCAACGCGCGCCGCCTGGCGCGTCAGTGCGGCAAGCTGGGTCTGATCGTGGTGGACTACCTGCAGTTGATGAGCGGCTCATCATCCAGCGATGGTGAAAACCGGGCCACCGAGTTGGGCGAGATCTCCCGGGGCCTCAAGATGCTGGCGCGCGAGTTGCAGTGCCCGGTGATTGCTTTGTCCCAGCTCAACCGCAGCGTGGAAACCCGCCCCGACAAGCGCCCGATGATGAGTGACCTGCGTGAATCCGGCGCTATCGAGCAGGATGCCGACATCATCATGTTCATCTACCGCGACGAGTACTACACCAAGGACGCCTGCAAGGAGCCCGGTGTGGCCGAAGTCATCATCGCCAAGCAGCGTAACGGCCCTACGGGCGTGGTCAAACTGGCCTTCCTGAAACCGATCACCAAGTTTGAAAGCCTGGCGAGGGGAGGGCAGGGGGACTTCTAGCGAAATCCCATCTGACCTATCTGCTCCAATGAGTCTTGCTCTTCCTTGCCGAACAGCGATGCCGATTGGTCCAGCGAACCGCAAGCCGTATGCCCTGAATTCTGGAACTTCAGATGCAATCCTCTTACCTCACTGCGTTGGCCTTCTTCTGAATGTTGAGGCACTTTCTCAATAACTCATCAAACGGTTCGGCCTCGTCCAGGAGCAAACCATCCTCAACCATCTTCTGGTAGTCAATTGCCAGTGTGGTTAGAGCCGAGTCTGCAGGGACGAGTTGAAGCGATCCGGCTATAGCTGCGTGGTAGTCGACGGCTTTGCCGCTTGCGTCTTTTTCGGCAAAAAATATGCTTTTGTGATCAGCAACTGCTTGAGCAATGTCTTTGTCTGAAATGGCCAAATCGGCGATGCCTGCTGCGTCGAGTCGTGTCACATCATGCCAATGTCGGGCAAAGCGTTCACCACCGCGGAATTCACCTTGGCTGCAAAACACATGTATGGCTGTGGCCTTTTCCCAGAAGGTGCGCTCAGCACGCATGACCTGCGGTGAAGCCGTCGGAAATTCAACTCCCTGCAGGTGTTCAGCGGCATCGCAAAGGATGCTGCGCTTTTCGCTGGGCTCGCCGGTCGAGCGGGCACCAAACTCCAACATGACTGATGAGGCTACATACCCTGTCCCGCTGATCAGAGGTGTGTAGTCTATGAAAACCTTCTCATCTTCGGCCCGTACGGTTGCGGGCAAGCCTAGATTCGTTAGCTCGACTCTGAATCCGGGAACAATCGAATTGACAACCCATTCTGCGAGGCGCGCACGGATCTCCTTGGTCCATTTCCGTTCCTGGCTCTTGGTCGCTGGAAGGGGTGACTCGGACTGGCCCACCAGATCGTTGGCGATGGCGCGAATGTCATATGTAAGGTCCACGTCTTCCGAGAAGCGACGAATCACGCCATAGGCTTTTGACAGCGATGTCCCACCCTTGAAAACGAGATGCTCAGCGTAGGGGCCAGTGAAGAGGTGTTGTAAAGACCAGACCACCCAAATGTCTTTCTCCAGCAAATGAGGTGGAACGCCAGACCGGTCTGAGGCAACATTGAGTGCGTCCAGCTGATCTGATGCGGACAGCTGAAAGAAATCAGGCATGCTGCACCAGCGCGCTGACTTCCCGTGCCATCCATGTTGGTAAGCGTGCTCGCACAGAGGCAACATCCGCCAAGTCAGAAGAGGGCAGTTTGGTTTTGAGTTGCCGGATGGCTGCAGCGGCCTTTTCTGGACCCAACCATGCCAGTGCACGCACCACGTCGCCTGCCGCTTGTCCAGGAAAGATTAGTTGCCAGACGGGGGCGTGCCGAAACTCAACCATTTGTGCCCCCAGCTTCAATTGCCGACTGCGCCCGGACGTGAGGTAGACCGCCCGCATGGGAACTTGGGTTGTCAAACCCAACGCATTGGCGGCAGTGGCGCCGTGAGAGGTAATCGTTTCACCGCTATGGGTCGCCAGACCTTCAACCATCTTGGAGGTTGACGGAGCCCGCGCACCGAAGCGACTTTCAATGGGCAGAACATAGATGCCTCGGCCTGCACGCAGCAACGAGCCACGGCGGACAAGCCGGGACAGCACCTGGTCTATAGCTCCCCGGTTGCCCAAGTGCAAAAGCTCCTTGGCGACCAAGGGCACGCCTTCCGGTAAACCGGAAGCATGCTCCATGATGACTTCGGCGAGAGTTTGCATAGCGCTTGTTGACAGGTGTTAGAAATATACACAAATTTCTGACACTTTGCAAATGACGTCAGTTTGCGGGTTTTGAAGTTCATTCAATCCCAGGCAGCTGGTTGTGGCCATACTGGCGTTCCAGAAACCGAACATCAAGCTTGAAAGCACGGCAAGGGGAGAGCAGGCAGAAGGGCCTCAGAATTCGCAAGACGCAGAAAAAGCGAAAGAGAAACAGGCGCCTAGAGCAAATAATGGCAGTATGAAAGCTAATCATCAACACAAAGGAATTAATCCGTGGCGCGTGCACCAACCATTGAACTGACGTCTATCCATGTTCGCGCCAAGGCATGGCAGCGAGATTTGATCGACCAGGCTGCTGACCGACTGTGCCGTAGCCGTTCGGATTTCATGCTGGAAGCTTCATACCGTGAAGCTCAAGAGGTTTTACTGGATCAGTCGTTGGCTACGATGGGTTCTGGTGCGTTTGGCAAATTCCAGAAACTTCTGGACAAGCCATTGCCGCCAAATAACGAGCTTCGCAAGCTGCTGACGATGAAAGCGCCTTGGGGAAAATGAGCTCTCTCAACCTTTGGGCTCTTCTATCCTAATCATAAGGACGCGCCATGAAGAGACGACATGAAAAGACTAAAGATACAAAAGCCCAAAAACCTTTGCCACGCTATGAGGTCGACGGTGGTCCATTGACTGGTTCCCAGCTCCGCCAAATAAAGAAGCTGGCGCCACAAGGCGATATGCATTCGATTCGCACCTGCCTGTTTGATTGTCAAAGGGCCACACGCTAATCCTCTGTCCTTTGCGTATGAAAACATCTCTTACCTCACCAAACCGCTTACAGCCAAGGTCCCAAGCTGAGTTCATTTCCAGGGGCCTTGATTCACTGGAAAGCGCCAAGCAAACGGGCAATTATGTTGATTCGGAAACCGTGATTGAAAACCTCCAGCGGAGACTGGACTCTGCCAAGGCAAAGCGAGATTTGGGTAGTCAGCGGGGACTTCGTGGAGATTTGCCATGACGACTAAGCCAAAATTCAAGAGTGATGCCTTTGCGGCCATTCACGCGTCTGCTTCCGCGCTACAAAAAGTGGGCGCAATTGACTTGACCACCATGCGCAAGTTTGACGCATCGTGCCTGGCCACACCAGTTACTTTGGCGCCTAAGCAAATCAAAGGCATTCGTTTGCGTGCACATGTCAGCCAACCCGTCTTTGCAAGGTACCTGAATACCAGTGAATCGACGGTTCAAAAGTGGGAATCCGGTAGCAAACAGCCCAGCGGCATGGCGCTGAAATTGCTGGCAGTGGTTCAGAAACATGGGCTTGATGTACTGGCCTGATGGCGCAGCGCGCAGTTGTCTTGGGTGCAATGTGCGAGTTCGCAGCACATTGCTGGGCGGGTGCCGAGTTAGTTGACCTTCGCGGCGAATCCAATAGATTAATGACGCATACTGTATGCATGATGTGTCAGTATTCCGGCGGATATGATTGAAATTCGCCAGAATAATTACACAATGGCGAAGAATATCGCTCCTTTACTCCCGTCTACCGACATGCTGTTGCAACAGTTTGGCGAACGGCTGCGTTTGGCGCGACACCGGCGTCGATTTCCGGCCAAACTCGTAGCAGAGCGTGCCGGCATGTCGCCAATGACCCTGCGCAGCCTGGAGCGCGGCCGATCCGGCGTGACGATAGGCGCCTACCTGTCAGTGATGCAAGTATTGGGCGTCGAAAATGACCTGGAATTGCTGGTCAAAGCAGACCCACTCGGACGTGAGTTGCAAGATGCACGTTTGCCTGCGTCACGAACCGTAGCTCAAACGGAGACATCGCCGTCATCCGGGCGATTGCGATCTTCACCGAAGAAAACGACGACTGCGACCACGAACAATGGGGAGCAAACCGAGGTCGTCGACCGTCGAGGCGAGCGCGACTGGATCGCAAAAGGCGGATTTACCAGTGCTGAAGCTTTGGCAAAGTTGATCGCCCTCCCAGTTCCTCGACCGAATAAGAAGCGCTGAGCTGCGGCCGTCATCGCTGTCTATATCGGCAGGGACGGACTACCTGTCTGACAGATATTCAGCAAATACCTGTCGAAGAGGTAAAAGACTATTTGCCCTACAAGCTGCTTCATTTTGTCGTGGCACGGATTTAATGCCGATCAAAAATATTACCGGTCGGTAATATTGTCTGATAAAGTACCTCGAACCGTAGCAATATTACCGGACGGTAATTTAGGGTGAAAGTCATGCAGACAAAAGTCAGTCTATTACCGAGCGGTAATTCAAACCAATCTAGGCAGGTCGTCCGATCATCTGTCGATGTGGGTGACATCGCTCGCCGGCAGAGGCAGCTGCTGGGACTCAAGCAAGAGGATGTCTCCGGCCTGGCCAATACCGGCAACCGATTCATCGTTGACCTGGAAAAGGGCAAACCAACTCTCCAAATTCAAATGGCGTTGGAAGTTCTGGACCTGCTCGGTCTCGAAGTTGTGGTGCAAACCAAGTCAGGAGGGTCGCTGTGATGGCGACCCACCCAACCTGTCTGGACGTGTACTTCGAGAACGACCTGGTGGGTCATGTCTTCGATACCTCACCCCTGTCCTTTGAATACGCCGCATGGTGGCGAGATCACAAAGCCCTTCAAATTGCAACGATCACGCTGGCCGCCGGGCGAACGTCAGCAGACGGGGTAACCTCCTTCTTTGAGAATCTGCTTCCAGAAGGCGAGTTACGGAGTTACCTTTTCACGCAAAGAAAGGCCAGCACCCTGTTTGGCTTGCTGCACGCAGTCGCTGGCGACACGGCTGGCGGATTTGTCCTGTTGCCATCAGGTCAAAAGCCAGAGCCACATCAGTATCAGCCGACAAGCTGGGAGGAGCTCGCAGCGGAGCTGCGTACAAAGGCCGCTCTGGCGATTACCCTGAAAAGCCAGGGCACTCGGATTTCATTGGCAGGCGCTCAGGACAAGCTGTCCATAGCACTTTTTGAAGATGGAATACCCATGCTGGGGGAGGGTGTTAGCCCATCGACGCACATCGTCAAACCTGACATCCAAAGGATTGATGGCGTTTGGGGTTCTGCCATCAATGAGACTATTGTGATGAAGGCAGCTGCGCTCTGTGGGCTCCGAGTGGCCGATGTGTTCTTTGAACCCAAAACCAAGTCGTGTGTTGTCAAGCGCTTTGACCGCTATGTGCGACCGGATGGGACGATTGGCCGCAGCATGCAGTACGACATCTGCCAGCTCAGTTCACTGCCATCGGAGAAGAAATACGAGTCTGAAGGTGGCCCCAGTTTGAAGGACTGTGCCGATCTGATTCGTACGTATTCAACGGTGCCCATCCTGGATCTAAGACGCCTGTTGGCTTGGGTGTTCTTCAATATTTTTACGGGTAACAACGACAGTCATGCCAAGAACCTGTCCATCTATTGCCCGCCAGAGGGCGGTACTCGACTCACACCGTTTTATGACCTGATGTGTACCCGCATCTACCCAGGTCTGTCGAAGCACTTTGCGTTTGATATTGGGGGGACCACGTTGCCGGGAGAAATGGAAGCCAAGCACATCGTTGCCATGGCTGAACAATTAGATGTCCGACCGGGATTTGCGTTGAGCATCGGCCAAGAAGTCGCGAAGAAGATGCCGCATGCAATTTCAGATGCCGTTTCAAGTATTCGACCCGGACTCAAGCCAGGTGGAGAAACCGTGATGGCGAACAAGGTGAGTCGTTATGTCGAAAAAACGACCAAACAAGCAAGGAAAAGACTGTTTGGTGACTGATCGCAATAAAGTCTGGCGCGACTTTGGAGTCCGCATTTTGATTGCAATCTTTTTAAGCAATCGCTCGCAAGCTAGTAGTAGCAACACTTTGGATGAGTATTCAACTACTTGTGCACAGCTTATGGGGCATTTTTGGGGGATAACTTTGACAGGATTGGGCCAGTAGCTGTCATTTCTGAATGACCGGTTTCGAGCAGTGAATAATTTCACCGCTACCAAGCCAGATACCTGACATTCACTGCAGACTTCTTCGTGCCCATTGCGGACTAACCTAGCGGTCAGGCAACCGGCAGGACAGCCGCGTTAGCGGGTATAGGACTTGAACCCGCGAATGACTCTTCCGGTATGTGGAGCCGACGTTCAGCCGCGAAACCGGAGTGGCTTTGACAGACCCTTTGCTGCCGGTCTCGGCAGTCAGCTTACGTGTTGCCCAACTCGTTGCTCTTTACAAGCCGTTTCTGGCGGACTTCAACTTGCTCAAAGCAGTCGGCTACGGTCCTCAGATGTTTGCTTAGTAAGTTAACTTTTGTGGACTAGGTAGCTTTGTTTTTACAAAGGTTTCTTTATGAGGCTGCGCAGGAATTCACCGGTAGTAGGGATCTGGAACGTCAAACCTATGGCCTGCACCTGCCAGTTGGGGCCAGGTGTCCAGCGCTTGAAGCCGGTCATCACGCAATCGGTGTTGCGCACTTCGCCCGCTTCGGTTGGGCTACCCAGCATCTGGGTGTTGGGCGTGAGCCCCTCAATTGTGAGTACAAGGTGGGCGCGCTCACGCGGAATCGGGGCGATGGGGTCGACCCCTTCCGGACGGAAGCCGATGGTGAATTCCGCAGGGGGCGGCGCTGCATCAAACGCTATATTGGGCGTGAACTCGGCGCGCACCACGGCACCGTTGCTTTGTGCCCAGTGCAGGCGTAAATATGGTGGAGCTTCTTTGGCAGACCACATCAGGTGTACATCGTTGCCATTGGTGCAGTATGCCGGGTGCGCTACGGACTTTTCCGTGGGCCAATACCCGCTCTGGCGCTGCTCCACATGCACCAGGCGTGTGTTTGGTGCGCCCAGCAATGACTGGGTGTAGATGAGCCCTGCGCCTGCCAGGTTGTAGCGCTGCACGGCTTGCACCGTGTGTTCCAGAGTCGGATTGTTTGCGGGCACCTCGCGCCGCTGAGCGATCTCGCGTCTGGCAGCATGCAATGGTCCTTCCATTGCAAAGTAGGCGTTGCCTGGAATCGCAAGAACTGCCAGACCAGTCAAAGCCAAGACAAAGCTCTCGGTGCTAGTGAGTGATGGCCGGACACGCCGCCCGACCATGAGATGGCTGCCAAACCACAGCAGCGGAGCAGCGGTGTAAAGCATCAGGATAAAGACGCCCAGTGCTTCAGGCCCACCGATGGCACGTGCTGGCACGAACACGACTACCAGAGCTAACAGCGCAGCGGCCCCCGACGCCAGACGCACGGCCAGCCAACTGCCTGAACGGCCACTGGCCTTGAAATATCGGCTCTCCAGCCAGAGTAGGCCCAGCATCAGCGCCAGCAGACCTGCTGCCATTCGCATCCAGGCACGCTGGTCCGCCGGCGGCATTCGCGCAAAGGTATCCAACATCTCTTGCCATTCCATGATGGGCCTTTCAGTTGCTTAATTTGGCAAGTGGCGATCGACCGGCTGTTCAAGCAACAGGGGGGATTGCGACACCGTGGGACCGAATCTTGCCCCAAAACCATAGACTTAGACAATCCCACCGACTCATACAAAACAACTGGTATTGACTATTGGTTTCGCCGTATGGCTGCACTTGGTCGTTGACCGTTGCAGCCATTCTCCAAATCGACTTCACATTGCTGAAGGCCATTGTGCTGGGGTAAAGGTCGGGTACCGAGGTGCCAATTTCAAATAAACCTATGTCAGCCTTTGCTGCATGCCTGCATTAGAAAAAGCCCCCGTGAATGACCGCAAAGGGGGCCTGATCGGACCGCGGTTGGAAAATGTCGACCGTCTCCTGACAGCCCTTACCGGCCTAATAGGCGATCAATTGATCAGTCGCTACACCCGCTTTGGGTCGCAAGTTGCCATGGTCGATGTGAGTGTGCTTTCGAGTGATTCAGGGCCCTTTTGACCGAGGTGAGCCCAGAACTTTCGGAAAGTCCTTTGCCGTATCGTCCTCAGTCAGTAATCTGCCGATATCTTCAAAGAAGCGGGCGATGGTGTCTTCGACCTCTGGATCTAGTATTGGATTTTCTGAAGGTAGACCATCATTGCGGGGCGTCAACCCGAAATAGTCGCTCAGGGTCTGTCCAGGCTGAAGATTCAGTTTTCGATATAGGACCTGAAGCGCGGCTTCCATCTCCAGCAGGCGCTTCTTGTGTTC
>Ga0075163_10003653_pt1 | contig 20677 bp, 20 predicted proteins | sample JI1023141ADNA_FD_71478 | JGI IMG/M metagenome (GOLD analysis project Ga0075163, IMG submission 71478) | Wastewater effluent complex algal communities from Wisconsin, to seasonally profile nutrient transformation and Carbon sequestration -... | ecosystem: Engineered > WWTP > Effluent > Algae... | reverse complement strand
CCTGCGGCTTTACCAGATAATTGATCTGGACCTCGGCCAGCAGCGGATCGGCGTAATCGAAGATGGAGGAGAGCACGTTTGGATTCGAGGTCAGCTCGAGATTGCCGGCCTGAATGCCGCGAGCATAGACACCGGCGGGTGTGCGCTTCAGCAGCCAGAGCAGGAGATCGAGTCCGTGCGCGTAGTCCATGATGATGGCACCGAACAAATCGCGCTGATGCCGGGAGCGGGAGCACTCAAGGGTGAAGTAGCTGCCGACGACGTAGCGGGCGAGGGCGGGCGTGCCGAGCGTGCCGGAGTCCACCAACTGCTTCAAGCGCTTGATGGCAGGATGGAAATGCATGTTGTAGCCGATGCGCAGTGTGCGGCCTGTCTCGCGCTGCACGCGCAGCATGTGCGCGGCTGCTTCCGCCGAGTGGCTCATCGGCTTCTCGCACAGGACATGCGCGCCCGCCTTCATCGCCGCGACGGCGACGGACTCGTGATGATCGTGCGGCGTGGCGACGACGACAATGTCGGGCCTGGCAGTCAGCGCTTCATCGAGGCTGGTCCAGCAGCGCACATCGCCGAGCGTATTCTTGGCCTCCTCGAGCCCGGCGGCGCGGGAGTCGCAGCACTCGACGATGAGATCGGCGCGTTCTTTGCAGAGGCGGGCGTGGCGAAGGCCGATGGATCCGGTGCCGACGACGAGGACTTTTCTTGGACTGGTGCTCATGAGTGCTGACAGAAACGGAATCTCGCTGGCTTTTCAAACACGAAGCGCGCGAGGCGCGTCCTTGACCCCTGTGGAATCTCGCTCTATGATAAACGCATGAGTGCAAAACCTCTCGAAGGAAAAGTCGGTCTTGTTTTTGGCGTGGCTAACAAGCGCAGCATCGCGTGGGCCATCGCGCAAGCATGGGCGGAGGCCGGTGCGAAGTTGATTTTCAATTACCAAGGCGAGCGCCTGAAGGACAATGTCGAGGAGCTGGCCGCCACCTTTGGAGCCGACACGCCGCTGTATCCCTGCGATGTCTCGAGTGATGCCGAGATCGACACCTTCTTCGACAATGTGGCGAAGCACACGAGCAAGGTGGACCTGGTGCTGCACTCGGTCGCCTTTGCGCCCAAGGAAGCGCTGACGGGGAACTTCCTCGACACCACGCGCGAGGCGTATCGCGTGGCTCACGACATCAGCGCGTATTCGCTGGTGGCACTCTCTCGCAAGGCTGCTCCCTTGATGACCGACGGCGGTAGTATCGTGGCGATGAGCTACTACGGTGCCGTGAAGGTGGTGCCGCATTACAATGTGATGGGTGTGGCGAAGGCTTCGCTGGAGGCGAGCACGCGCTATCTCGCCTATGACCTCGGCCCGAAAAAGATTCGCGTGAACTGCATCAGCGCCGGTCCGGTGAACACTCTGGCCGCGCGCGGCATCGCTGGCTTTGGCGACATGCTGAAGCATTACGACGCACACGCACCACTCGGCCGGAGCTGCGATCCGAAGGAACTCGGAGCCACAGGCGTGTTCCTGGCCAGCGAAGGTGCGGCCTCGATCACCGGCCAGGTGCTCTATGTCGATGGCGGCTACGAGATCATGGGGATGTAGCTTCTGTTACCGGTTCCCAGTTCCTGGTTCCCGGTTTTATCCTCACGATGCGCGCGGAGTTTCTCATCGTGGGACAGGGGCTGGCTGGCACAGCGCTGGCTTGGCGTCTGCTGGAGCGCGGTCGAAGCTTTCTCATTGTGGATCGCGATGAGCCGCTGACGTGCTCAAAAGTGGCCGCGGGGTTGGTGACGCCCGTCACGGGCATCCGGCTGACGCTGAACTGGAATTACGACGTGCTCCATCCAGAAGCGGTGCGGTTTTATCGCGGCAAGGAGCGGCTGCTTGGCCGGAAGTTTTATCACCCCAGACCACTGGTGTGGTTGTACAAAAACGAACGCGAGCACGACGTGTGGCAGCGCCGTCGTTTGGATGAGCGCGTGCAACGCTACGCAAATCCAGCATCGCGTGAGCCGCTGGTGGATGAAACCCGGATTGAGAATCTCCTTGGCGGCTTCCAACTGCGGCACGCTGGGTTTCTCGATACCGCCTCATATCTCGAAGCAAGCCGGAGGCATTTTGAGTCCCTCGGCTGTTGGATGCGCGGTGATGTGAGCGATGCCGACCTTGATCTCAATCCGACTGGGATTACGTGGCGCGGCGAGCAATACGGGACTGTCGTGTTTTGCCAAGGCTGGGAGGCGGCGAAGTCGCGATGGTTTTCCTGGCTCCCATACGGGCCGGCTCGGGGCACGATCCTGACGTTGCATGGGGATGTGGGCGAGCGAAGGCGCATCATCAATCGCGGTTGCTGGTTGGTTCCGCGTGGCGACGGCGTCGTGCGAGCGGGGTCTAGCTTCGATCTCCGCTTTGATCGGCCGCACGAGCCAGACGCAGAGTCGCTCGAAGCCTTGCACGCCCGGCTCCGTGCGTTGTTGAAGGCGGACTTTGAGGTGTTGTCCAGCCAGACGGCTGTGCGGCCCATCATCAAGCACTGCAAAGCGGCGATCGGTCGCCATCCCGCGCACGCGCAGATTGCCTTCTTGAACGGCCTCGGGTCAAAGGGCGTGCTGCGCGCGCCGTTCATGGCGCGCCGATTGGTCGAGCATTTGCTCGATGGCACGGCGCTGGATTCCGAGTTTGATTTGCAGGCCAATCTTTGACCTCATGAGTACTTCTGAATCGTTCCCTATCAGCAGCTCCGATGGCGGGTTGCCATCGGCGGTGAGGTGGTCCCACCTGCTGATTCAAGGCCGACTGAAGCCCCGGGATATCGCCATCGACGCGACGGCTGGCAACGGCCACGATGCACTTTTCCTAGCGCGGTCGGTGTCGCCGGGAGGCCGAGTCTATGTGTTCGATGTTCAGGAGGCGGCACTGGCCTCGACCAGAGTCCGGTTGGTCGAAGCTGGCATTTTAGAGACGCAGTTTGAGCTTTTGAATTGCGGCCACGAAACGCTTGCCGAGACGATGCCAGCAGACGCGAAGGGGCGGGTGCGGGTGATTATGTTCAATCTCGGCTACCTCCCTGGCTCGGACAAAACGGTAATCACCGAGACGAGCAAAACGATGCGAGCTATATCCGCCGCCCTGGATTGGCTTGCACCCCGTGGACTGATGACAGTGGTGGTCTATCCCGGTCACGAAGGCGGGGCTGAGGAGGCGCGTGAGGTGGCCAAACTCGGTGCTGAACTATCCCCGCGTTTGTTCGAGGTTCAGCATATTAGGCCCGTCAACCGTTCCGCCGCGCCACCCGAGCTGTGGGCGTTTTGGAAGCGCGGCTGAACTGCGGGAGTCCCTCCAGCTGGAAACTACCGGCCCGAGCGCGATGACACCATGGCAAAGGCACTGGCCAGTGCATCATTGAGTTCTTCCAGCGTCGCCTGCTCAAGCATTGGGTCCAGAGTGGCCTCGGGGAATTGAATGGCGACTTCTTCGAGGGTCGCCACGTTTGTTTCGGCTCGTTGGGAAAGGGTGACCACCGGTTGGACTGACCGTTCAGGCTGCATGGCCGGTGCAAGGGGCATGACGGCCATTCGAGGCGCATTATCGAAGATCGACGGCCGTTCAATGGCCGCGACCGGTGCCATCGCAGCGGCAACTGGGCGGGGAGCCTCCTCAACGATGGTCATTGGGGGCGGGGCGAAGGCCAGGGCACGATGGATTTGCTGCAATTCCACCACTTGGCGGTCGAGAGTGGTCACGACCTCATTTCGGATGCGGAGCAGTGCCTCGGTGGCTGCTTCCATTCGAGAGCCAAAGGCCATTGTTTCAGCCTGAAGGTCGATGGATTGGTTTGGGATTTGTGAAGACATGACAGAATAACAGTGAAATTATGCATGAATTATAATCTAGTAATTATAATTGCCAATCTATTTTGGGCTTTTTGGCCCTTATTGACAGGGCGAAAACATCCTTGAAATCGAGCGGATGTTCTCCAAATGGCCTTATTTTGGCTGATTGGCTTCCGAGCGAGTGCTGGAACAATCAATAGATGACGCGCATGAGGTACAAGCCGTCTGCGGGAGCCATGACGTGGCTTTTGACCCCAGTTGGGTCGGAGAGGAGTGATTGAATCCACTGAGGCGTCTCGCGACCGCGCGCGACATGAACCAAGCTGCCCACCATGAGGCGGACCATCTTATAAAGGAAGCCGTCGCCCTCGAACTCGATCTCGATGGTGTCTTCGCTGCGGAGCAGGTCCACGCGCGACAGCGTGCGGGTCACAGCGTCGGGGTTCTCCCGGCGTTCCTCTTCTGTCATGTGGCCTCGGTTGGCGGAGAGCCGGGAAAAATTGTGCATGCCGACGAGAAGCCCTGCGCTCGTTTCCATGGCCACGTCGTCCAAGGGGCCATACACATGCCAGGCGCGGCCCATTTCGAAGGGCGACATCACGTTGCGCCTCCAGATGCGATAACGGTACACCTTCGACTTGGCGTCGAAGCGGGCATGGAAACTACCCTCGACCCATTGGGCGTGAAGAACGCGAATGGACCTCGGCAGCAGGGCGTTCAACGCATTTTGCCAGGCCGAGTCCGTTAGTTTGCATGTCTCCGGCACGTCGGCGTGTGCGGTCTGTCCCATGGCGTGGACGCCCGCATCGGTGCGACCCGAGCCTTGAATGCGGATCGGTGTGTCGGCTAGCTTTCGAAAGGCCGCCTCCACCTGATCCTGGATCGTTTGGCCACTGGGTAAAGTCTGCCAGCCCAGCCATGAGGCCCCGTCATAGGCAAGGGTGAGTTTGAGGCGCTTCGTGCCAGATGGAATGAGAGGTTCCATGATAACGCCTCGGTTATACGAAATCCGTGATGGAGCCAAAATCGGCGTCGAACAATCTCCGGTAGGTGCGGAAGGCAAATCGATCGGTCATGTTCGCCACCCAATCACACACGAGGCGGGCACGGACGTGGATGTCCTCTGCCTTCTCGATGTCCGACTCGAGTGCGGGCGGCATCAGTCGCAAGCGCGAACCCGAGGGCTTCTCGATGTAGCGATCCCGCAGTACATCAAACATGCGGGTCAGGATGAAGTCCGCCTTGTGGTCGAGTTGCTGGAGAGCTGGTGAGAGGAAAACCAAGTCCAGGGCGATGCGCTTGTGCAGGCCGGTCTGCACTTGAAGATCCGAATCGATCTCCAGCCGAAACTGATGCCGCTGCGTCACGCCGCTGAGAAAGCCGGTCGCTGTCGTTAGCGAACAGCCCCGGATGCAACCACCGATGCAGCGATTCAGCCGTGATTCCACACGCTGTTCGCGGATCGCCTTGCAGAGAAACTCAAAGTGCCGCTGCTCTGCCTCTCCCAGCGTCTGTGTGGCGGCCCAAGCCTCCAGTTTTGGCAGGGTGATGAACCCAGCGTGGATTCCATCGGCGATGTCGTTGAGCGAGTAAGCCGTATCGTCTGCCCAGTCCATGATCTGACACTCGATGCTGCGGAAGCCATTGCGAACTTTCCCCGGCGACAACTCGACCGGAAAAGCCTGATCCCCCACGGTGAAGCGCAGATTTCTTTCCTGGTCGTCGTAGAGGTAATGGTTCTTTGCCTTGTCGTTCTCGGAGCGCAGGGTCTTGTATTTCAGCACCGCATCGAGCAGCGCCCGCGTGGGATTCATGCCCTCGCGGCCCTCGGAGAAAATCGTCTGCGTCAGGATGCGCAGCGTCTGCGCATTGCCCTCAAATCCGCCGTAGGGCGACATTAGCCTGTGCAGTGAGCGCTCGCCCGTGTGCCCAAAAGGTGGATGGCCGAGATCGTGCGCCAGGCAGGCACTCTCGACGAGATCGGGATCGATGAAAAAGTCGTCCGCAAGCAGATTGCTCGATTGCTGAAGCCAAGCGCAGATCGAGCGTCCGATCTGTGCCACCTCGATGGAGTGTGTCAACCGGGTGCGGTAGAAGTCATACTCGCCGGAGAGAAACACCTGCGTCTTGCTCTGCAGTCGGCGAAACGACGAACTGTGGATGATACGGTCGCGGTCGATCTGAAATGCGCTGCGGTACTCCCCGACTCCCGCGCGTCGAGCATCTAGAGTCTCCGTGTCGAATGGGGAATAGAATCGGTTCGTCGGCATCGACCGGAAGCAATGGCGAGCCGCGATGATGCGTCAACGCCTGAGGCAGATGCAGGCGGCGCCGTCCACTTGCCAGTCCGCTTTAGTTGCGCCGCGGCATCGCGGTAGAAGGGACGGACAATCTCGCGCTGCGATTTCCCCTCGGATGAAAACAAATTCACCCTTCCGCATTCACCAGACCGATGTTGATCGCGTAGCGTGTCAGCCCGGCCACATCGTGAATGCCCAGCTTGGCCATCAACGTACTGCGGTAATGATCCACCGTCTTCACCGCGAGGTGGAGTTCCGGTGCGATCTGCTTGTTGCTCAGGCCGCGTGCCAGTAGCAGGAGCACTTCCTTCTCCCTCGGGGCTAGGGGTTGGCCTGATGCGTGCCCGCCTGCGCCGGTCGGCAGGAGCTTGGAGCGCGGAGCATTGTGGGGCCCGGATGGTCCGGGTTCTTTGTCCGACGAGCCGAGGCTGCCCCCCCCCCCGATGGTCCGGGGGCGCCCCCAAGCGCCTCAAAAACAGCCCGAGACGTTTTTTGGATCGCGAAGTGTTGTAGTATCCCTCTCTCTCAGAACAGGAGAATATCCAAAATCGGCCCGGAACTCAGCTCCCGAGGGCGCTGGAGAACGGGGGTCAGGCGACATGAAGCACGGAAGATCAAGTGTTCCAGCGGGATTCCCTGGTGAAAGTGAGTTTGGTATGGTGGTGGTGCCATGAGAACCTCATCCCATACTCCACCATCTATTGTCACCGAAGCCGCCACCTTCATCGGCATCGACTACCACAAAAAGTACAGTGTCTGGCATGCGATTGACGCCGCAGGCAGCGGCCTCGGCAAAGGCCGTATCGAGCATCACTCAGCGCATGACTTCGCCACGCTGATCAAACGCTGACCGAACCCTCGCGTGGTCTTTGAAGCCTCCATGAACTGGCACTGGCTCTACGAGGAGCTGGAGCGGCACATGCCAGCGGACCCCCTCACGCTCGCTACCTCCTTCAAGACACGCATCATCGCCGAATCTCAGGTGAAGACGGACAAGATCGACGCACGCATCCTCGCCCTGCTACTGCGGGCGGGCCTCATCAGCAGCGTCCACATCCTCTGCAAGGAGACACGCCAGCACAAAGAGGTCTTGAGGTAGCGCAGCTTCTTCGTGCGGCAGCGCACCATGCTGCGCAACCGCATCCACCGCCTGCTCGGAGCGCAGCACTATTTGAAGCTGCCAGTGTGCAGCGATCTCTTCGGCAAGAAGGGCATGAGCTTCCTGGAGAAGCTCGATCTGCCCGCTCCCGCTGGGCTGCTGCTCAAGCAGCAGCTTGAGATGGTCAAAAACGTGCAGATGCGCATCAAGGAGGACGAGAAGGCGCTGGAGGCCATGATGGGCAGCACCAAGGCGCAGAAGCATGTGCTGAGCATCCCAGGCATGGGGCCGATCCTCGCCTCGGTCGTCGTCAGTGAGATCGACGACATCGACCGCTTCAACAGCGCCCAGAAGCTCTGCGGGGCTACATCGGCCTGTGTCCGAGCACCAGCAGCAGCGGCGGCAAGACCTACAACGGCAAACTGATGAAGCACTGCAACAAGTGGCTGCGCTGGGCCTTCTTGGAGGCCGCGTGGGTGGCAATGGCCCTTCGACTCCTACTTTGGCGAGTTCTACAAGAAGAAGCGTGCGCTGGGCAAGAAGGCCAACACCGCCATTTTGGGCGTGGCACGGCGCATGGCCCGCATCACCTGGCAGCTATTGACGCAAGGGCGGGACTACTAGAAGATGACGCCCGCACCGCCGTCAAAGGCGAACGCCGCCCAAGCGAAGACGAGACAGACGTTGACTCCGCTGCGCTGCGCCCTTCGGGCAGCTCGTTCCTCGCTGTCAGTCTCACTTCGTTCGGCTCCCCAGCCGCGCCAATTGCACACTGGTTGGTTGCTGAGCTTGATGCTCACGCAGCGCACCTCGGGTCAGGATGGAGGGCTGGGGATCTGATTTCGTCGCAATGGAAGGGGGCCGTAGAGTGCCCGCCCCGCAGAGAAGTGTGATCACAGCATCGCCACACCTAGTTTGGAGCAAGACCGCCTAGGCCGCGTGCAAGCAGCACGAACGGCGCGGGAAATGCGTGCCCAGCAGTGGCCCCCTTGAGGAAGCCCGAGGCAAACCGCTCATCACGCTCGGAAGCCCGCAGAATCAAGGCTCCGACGGCTTTCCACTTGACGCGTTTTCTTCAGAGAAGGCTGCAACTGCCTGACAAAATGCTTCCGCGGAAGTGATCGCAACCGTTTCCGCCGCCGCGAAGCGCGCCGCTCTCCCTGCCGCGCCGTGACTGCCCGCTCCAAGCCGGTATTTGCAGCGGGCGCACAATGGGACGGACACTTCGTTTGCGTAGCCATCGGTCAGGCAGTTGCAGCCTTCCCCCGTTCTCCCCGAGAAAAGCCCGCCAACGGACGCCCCAAAGGCGACTCCGTATGTCTGTGGCGCTGAACAAGGCGGTGACTCGTCAGGGAAAAACGCTGGAGCGGGAGTGGGGGCCGGCGGATTTGTTCAACTACACCAAGACGAGCCGAGGAAAGGCTGCGGCAGCGATCGAAGGGTCGGGAGACTGATCTCAGGCCCGAAGCCGCATGCCGATCAGCCAGCAATAGAAGAGGGGCACGATACCGACGACGCCGAACGAGCAGTCGATCAGCCTCCAGTAAAACGGAATGTCGCGGATGGAACCGCAAATCAGCGCCAGCGGCACGATCGCCACGCACGCGACCATTCCGATGATCAGGTTTCCTTGGCAGGTTCCCGGTTTGCGCCACGGCTCAATGAAAAACAGCGAGATCACCAGATGCCCAAAGGCCAGCCAGTCGGTGCCGTAGCCGATGAATGGGTACTGCCGATAGGTTTCTTCCAAACCGGTCCGGACAAAGGCAATCCAGTGCTGCAATCCCGCGAGGTCCTGATAGTGGGTGCTCGGCTGGATTCCTAAAATCGAAGACAGCAGCCGCAATTCGTACAGCAAAGGAAAAGCCGTGAGCCCGCTCATGACGAGCGCAAAGATGAAAAACCCCATCACGAAGCGGTAGCGCGAGACATCGGCAGACGTGGCCATGCTGGCACCAGAGCAGGCTGGCGAGGGGTTTCAACGCCTGAACTCGCCTCCTTCCGAGTCGCCACACCAACACTTGCTTGCAATGCCCACCGTCTTCGGTAAGGCACACCGGTTTGCATTTTTACTTTTGATGAAATCGATCCTGGCACTGGAAGACGGCAGATATTTCGAGGGAGAGGCGTTCGGAGCGCCCGGCACCGCGACGGGTGAGGCCTGTTTCAACACCTCAATGACCGGCTATCAGGAGGTGCTCACGGATCCGTCGTATCGCGGCCAGATCGTGGCGATGACCTACCCGCTGATCGGCAACTACGGCGTGAACGATCTCGACAACGAGAGCAACGAGCCGCACGTGCGCGGCTTTGTGATCGAGGAACTCAGCCCCATCGTCAGCAACTGGCGCGCGCAGGGATCGCTGGATGAGTATCTGAAGCACTGGAAAATCCCCGGCATCCAAGGCATCGACACGCGCGCTTTGACGAAGCACCTCCGCACGCGCGGGGCGATGCGCTCGGTGATCACGAGCGAGGTCGGCACGATCGAGGAGGCCGTGCGGCTGGCAACCGAAAGCGCGCCGATGGAAGGTTCGGATTTCGTCAAAGAGGTCACGACGAAGAAAGGCTACGAATGGGACCCGGATGACAAAGAGAGCCGCGAATGGGACATCCCCAGCCCGAGCCAAAACCGTGCTGGCGAGGCTGAGGGCGCGTGGCACTCACTGCCTGAGGCCAAGCATCGCATCGTCGCCTATGACTTCGGTGTGAAGCGGAACATCCTCCGCCGCCTGCGCCAGCAGGGTTTCCATGTCGATGTGGTGCCCGCGACGGCGACGGCAAAGGAAGTGCTGGCGAAGAATCCAGACGGTGTGTTCCTCTCAAACGGTCCCGGTGATCCAGCGGCGCTTGATTACATCCACCGCGAAGTGAGTCAGCTCGTCGGCAAGAAGCCGATCTTCGCCATCTGCCTCGGCCACCAGATTCTCGGCCATGTGTTTGGCGGAAAGACGTTCAAGCTCAAGTTTGGCCATCGCGGCGGCAATCAGCCCGTCAAGGATCTGCGCACCGGGAAGGTGGCGATCACGGCGCAGAATCACGGCTTCGCCATCGACCCATCTTCCCTGCCCTCGAACGTCGATGTCACGCACATCAACCTGAACGACGGCACGGTGGAAGGCATCCGCCACCGCGACCATCCGGTCTTCAGTGTGCAATACCATCCCGAGGCTGCCCCTGGCCCGAACGACGCGAAGTACTTCTTCTCCGAGTTCGAGCGATTGATCGAGTCGGGGAAGTGATCCGCCGTCGAGAGCACGTTCGCGATCATTTGAGCAGCTGGCGCAGCTCGCTGAATTCCTTCCCGCCCACGCGAAAGGCCCGGGCCCAAACCGCGAGCCATGCGAGCAGCGCAATGGCAGCCGTGATCAGATTCCACACGGAAGGCTGGGGTGGCATCCATTTGGCGATCAGTGCCGCCGGAACGGCAATGGCTGCCGCGCAGGCGAGTAGAGGCATCCATTGGGCCCTCCAGAGAAAAGCTGCGGGCGTGATCCGCATTTTGCACGCGATGATCATTGGCATCACCAAGCCGTGCAGCACCATGATCTCAATGGCCGTGCCGAGCGCGGCACCCACGATTCCGAGCCAGCGCGCGAGCGCAATGCTGAGCACGAGATTCAAGACCAACCCCGCCGTCTGCGCGAGCGCCAGGACGCGATGCTCGGCCACGGCGTATAGCAGATGCACGGCTGGCACTTGTGCCATCTGCAAGGCGAGCGGCAGCACGAGACACAAGAGAACCGGTGCCGCCTCGGCCGCTTGCGCAGGCACCCACCAAAGCAGGAATGATGGACCAAGTGCCACAACGAAACCCGCCGCGGTGATCGACAGATAGGCCGCGAGCCGGGTGACGCTCACGAAGGCCGAGCCGAGGCGCGCATGATCACCGGTCTCGCGCAATCGCGTGAACGCAGGGAGCAGTTGGGTGCCAATGCACGCATACACGGTATCGAACACCATCGACACGGGCCGCGCTCCGAGATTGTAGGCTCCGGCGGCTGGACTGCCTCGGAGCCAGCCGAGAACGAAGCCGTCCAGCCCGGATCGTAGCCGCTCGCATGTCGAGATGAGGTAAGCCCAACTCGAGAAACCCAGGAGCCGTCGCGCGACGGCGCGGTCCACCCACCGTCGGCTGATGCTGGAAAATAATTCCCGCCCGCACCACGCGAGCAGCAGGGACTCCACCAAGGCACCGCTGGCGTGAACGAGCGCCACATCGAGCAGGCCGCCGCCGCGCCTCAAGAGGAGCCAGAGGGCTGCGGTGGTGCAGACCACCACACGCACGATCGCGATGCCAGCGATCAGATCCCGCCGCATCAAGCTCTCCAAATACAAAGCGGGCAGACGCATGAGGGTGCTCGTCACGGTTGTAATACCCAGCAGAACTGCAATCCAGCGGGCGGTCTCCAGCCTCGCCGCTCCGTTGATGAACAAAGGCAGCAACAGCCAGACTGTGAGAGCCACCATCGCCGACGCGGCAGCCACGATGCCGTAAATGCGCTGCGCCGTGCTGGCGACGGCGCGCAATTCTCCCGCATCTCTTTGCACGAGGAATCGCGGCAGAGAACTCTGCAATCCCGGATCAAGCAGCACAAACTGTGAGAACAATCCCGTGAGAAGCACCCACAGCCCAAAGTCCGCCATGCCAAGCGCGGAGACCATGACGGGCGTGAGGGCGAGAGCGGAAATCGCACGAACGATCTGATCAATCGTGCTGAGCGCGGAGCCCTGGAGCAGACGCCGCAGGGTCATGGGCTGCGGGGGCGGCGTTCACGCCTTGGATGGAGTTGGTGGTGCCGCGATCCCATGATTGCCGTTTCAAAGTCTCCACCCTTTGGCGCGTTGCCGGATTGTCAACTCCGGCACCTGCCGTGATGGCGAAGCCCGAGGTGATGCACGTCTTGAAGTGGATTAGCGGTTGAAGCCGGGCGGGAACCGGATTGTCTTCCGCGCAAGAATGGACGCGACCGTCACCCGTGCGCAGCAGGATCGCTGGCCCTTGCGGCTGGTGGCGCTGTTGTTGGCACTGGGTGCCGCGTTTTGGGTGAGGAAGACAGGCGCACAGTTGCGATCACTCTCGACTCTGCTGCCGCTGGTGTGTCTCGTGTGCGCTAGCGTCGGGTGCGGACTAGCGGCGGCACGATTGAGCGATGGGCCGCTGCTTGCGAGACTGTGCTCCGCCCTGCTGAGGTTGCTGCGTCTCATTGCGCTGCTCGTCGCGCTGCCAGAGCTGATCGCCCAGCGGGTTCCCGTGCGGTGGGATGTTGTGTTTGGCTTGATCCCGCCGGAGTCGGAATGCCCGATCTACTATCGGATGCCCGATGTGCCGCTCGATGACGGCAGGTTTTTGAAGCGAGCGGGGCCGGACAGTTGGACCGGCAGACCATTGAACAGCGCGCTGAAGATGAAGCGCAGTGGCGACGCGGCCTACGCCGATGAGGCTCCGTTCACGGTGCGATATGACGCCGATGGATTTCGCAATCCATCTGGCATGACGGACTGGGACGCACTCGTCGCGGGTGACTCATTCGTGGAGTTGGGATCGCTGCCGGACGGTGAGACGATCACGGATCAACTCGCCGCCCGGACTGGTTGGCGAGTGAAGAACCTCGGAGTCGCATCGACCGGACCGCTGGCTCATGCGGCTTTCACCCGACACTTTGGCCACGCCAGATCCTGCCGTTATGCCGTGCTGGTGTGGAGCGAGACGGCTCTGGAAAAGACGATCTCCGAATGGGCGCGTCTGAACCAGGGTGGCTCCCCAGCGCCCTCGCGATCCAACAACTCACTGCTCAAGGCCGCATTGGGAGCCCTGCGGCTGCATCTGGTGCCGACCAGCATGACGCGGCTCTATGCCAATGCAGCGTTCACCGCCGCCGACGGTCGGACCGTGCCGGTGATGCTCGACCCTCCGGTGCCTAAGGCACTCTCCGCTACCCACCGCAACGCACTGCCGGACGTGCTCAATGGGTGGGCGACGACGGCCCGCAGCATGGGCATGGAGCCGTGGCTTGTGTTTCTTCCGTCGAAGAATCGCGTCTGGAGAGGTCGTCTCAGTGGCCCTGCTGAATTGATTCGCTGGGAGCCGGATTCACTGCCCCAGCATGTGGAGGCGCTGTGCCGGGCGTCCGGTGTGGGATTCGTCGATACGACCCCAGCGCTAGCGAAGGCCTCGCGGGCAGGATTGCTCGTGTTCAATCCCGTGGTGGATGGCCACCCGACCAAGGCAGGGGCGGAGATCATCGCCAAAACAATGGCTGCGTCGCTGGGGCAGCCTGCCAACGTCCGGTGATCTCGCTCACGGATTCGTCGCGGATCCAGCGGCGTGTGTCGGCGCATTTGAGAGCACGGCCATCACATAGGAGCGGACGGCGGACGTTTCCTCTGCGGTGAGTTTTGTCTCCTCGGCCATCTCCACGATGATTTTCTCCCACTCGGGCTTGGAGTGCTTGAGCACAGGATCAGGCGCATGGCATTTGGTACAGCGGGTGATGTAAATCTCACGACCTAGATTCAAGCTGGCGGATGGCCGAACGGCCAATGCGGTCACCGGCGGCGCTAGTTGCTCCAGCGACTGGCATCCGCACAAAAACAGCGCGGCTGCAATGGCTCCGATGCCGAGATTGGATCTGCGGGTCTGGTTTCGCATAGGACGGTTTGCTGGATACGAATGAAAACGCGTGCGGATGCGGCGCGCTTCATGGTTCGTCCGATTCCGGCGGCGAGTAGTCGGCGTGAGTGGTCTCCGCCATCTTTTGAATCGTGGCTGAGAGCAGGTCGATGTAGCCCTGAACGTCGAGGCTATCCGGCTCCGGGGCACCGCCCACGGAGTAGAGCCAGCCAATCTCGTAGGGATCGGTGCGAATGATACAGGCGTCCTCTTCCAGGGCGGGATTGCCGCCCGCGAACTCGCCGTCCATCACACAGTACACATCGCTGGCAGCCTTGAAGCCCTCTACCCAGCCAATGTTGTCACCCGGCGAGACCGCTTCGCCGATTTTCTTTTTCCACTCGCAATCGACCAACTCACCGAGCATGCGCGTGGCAAACTTGGTGAACCCGACTCTCCAGAGGCCATTCTCGCCCTCAACGGGAGCCATCCAGTAGTGCGATGGCGAGTAACGGAAGGAGTCTGGAAACCGGGCTGAGAAGCGGGCGTGTTTGAAGCGGACAAAATTCAGCGGCATTGCGGGGCGCAAGAGTGGGTGTTCATCCGCAGGAGGTCAACCGCCGATCACATCTCGCCATTGACGGCCTCGTTGGGAGCATTCAACCATTGGCCACATGATCTACCGTTCATTCGCCTCTCTGTTTGCCATTGTCTGCGCTCTCGCCTTGCCGGCGTGCTCATCCTACCAGTCGGTCTTCGCTCCGCCCTCTCCGGCGGTTGGCACCAAGGTCAATTGGCCGGGAGTTCCATTCAGCGAGGTGCGCGCGTATTGCTACGACTACACAGCCGAGGAGCAGGGTTCATTTTTCATCAATGGCCGGATGCACAAGGGCGTGATGAATCCGCAAGGCGCAAAACTGAACCAGGCCCAGACGGCGAAACTGCTCGCGGCGGTGACAGTCTCCCAAGACAAACAGGAGCGCACACCGTGCTACAAGCCGCATCACGCTTTTGTGTTCTACGACAAGTCGGGGAAGGTGGCCGCAGTGTTTGAGATGTGTTTTGGCTGCAATCGCTGGGTCGAGACGCCGAACGGGGCTCCCGAGTACATCGACAAAGCCGCGCTGTGGTCCCTTTGCCAGGAACTCGGCCTCCCCACGGGGGTGGGAAACAAGTTCTATATCGACGCATGCAATGCGGGCCGCCGTGCTGCACATTGACCAAGATAGCCCCTGCCACCCTCATGAAAATCGCATCCTCACCTCACGCGCCGGCTGCTGTCGGTCCCTACTCACAGGCAGTCCGCTCGGGCAATCTTCTGTTTTGCTCCGGTCAGATTCCCATCGATCCGGCCACGGGAAAAATCGAAGCTGCTGACGTGGAGGGGCAAGTCCGGCAGGTCTTCAAGAACATCCGTGCCGTGTTATCTGCCGAGGGTGTCGGACTGGAGCACGTGGTGAAGGCCACGATGTTTCTCCAAGACATGGCCGACTTCCCGAAGGTGAACCCCATCTACGAGGCCGAGTTTGCCGGACACAAGCCAGCGCGCTCAACGGTCCAAGTGGCAAAACTCCCACTCGCGGCGCTGGTCGAAATCGAAGTCATCGCTGAAATAGCATGAAGCGATCTCAGGCTGGCCTGCGGGCCTACTGCTCATCCTTTTTGCCGGTGGCACCCTTGTGGCGATAGCCTTGGATGCGGCCGTTTCGATCATAGACGTAGATTTTTTTCACCTCGTCGATCTTCATGATGACCCACGGCGACAGGGGATTCCGTCCGTTCTTGGTGAAGACCATGTCGTCCGCCAGATAGACGCAGGAATGGAATGCATCCCCTTTGTCGGCATCGAGGAAGAACAGAATATCGCCATACTTGTATGGGCCTTCGACGGGATTGAATTTCTCAAGCACCGCGCTGGTGGCCAGCCGTGAGTCCAGCAGATACTCGTGAGGTTCGTAATTGAAGAAATTCAGCGATGTCCAGTGGCAGTCAGGCAGCACACCGTGACGCGACAATTCCTGGCCAGGATAGGTGTACAACAACTTGCGAACCAACGCCGGCAATACATGGGAGATGCCGAGGCGCTCAACGCCTTCTGTGTCGATGATCGACTGCATGATGGGCTCAATGTCTTTGCGTCGGATGCCGATCCCGATCGTCCAGTAGTCGAGCAGAGGAGCCAGCTCCGTATCATCGGAGAGTTCCATCTGGATCATCAGGGACCGAGTACGGGTGAACGCCTTGAAGATCTCCCTGGCCTCGGAGTCAGAAGTCGCATAGTTCATCATCGCGCTGAGATCGCTGAATGCCAGCGCCTCACCGCGGTGGTACGCCATCTTGCTTATCTTGGCGATCAGCTCGGGACGCAGCTTGCTCGTGCGGTACCATTCTTCGACCGTGCTGGTCGTCATCAACACCGGGTCCGAGTGGTATTCGTTGCCTGGGAACTTTGCCAACTCGGGATAGATCACCTCGCGCTGGGCGGGCGTCATCGCCTCAAGATCGGGCAGCGGTGGGAAGAGATTCAAGATTCCATTGCTGGTCGTGGTATTCAGCGGCTCGAGGAGCGTTGTCGTCAGTGCATCGGGCAATCCAGCTTTCTTGAAGAGTGCGGGGAGCTTGGGCGCATCGCTTTGAGGGAAACTCCAGCGCGGCTTTGAGAACGGCAATGGGTAGTCCTCCACCATCGCTTTCGGTGCCTCAATGTAGATGTAGAAACACTTCAGCTTCCCCCAAGGACCGGGGTTGGCATAAAAGAACGTCGGCCGCGTGCCCAGGATGGTGCTGCTGGAGGTCGTGCTCGCGGCTCCTCGCCCCGCCACTGCTGCTGGCGCGATCAGCGTTTGTGGGGCTCCCTGCTGATCCAGGAATCTCCGCAGCTCTGGCACGTCACCAATTTGTGCGCTCCCTGGCGACACTGAGAGTAGCCACGCCAACACACACCCAAACGCACCCCTCGAAGCGAAACTAGAAAGTCCGGCAGTCAGCATTTGATGAACGAATTGCATTATAAATTTGGGCGAAAAAAGGGGGCGGACGTTAGCTTCAACCGACGAAGCGGGCAAACAAACTTTCCAATCATCTCTTGCTCCTTAACGGGCCGAGCGGGCAGAAAGTTGGTGGTCCCGCGAGAATTAGCTTGGGCAAACAGGCGTTTTGAGTCAAAATCCGCCTCCCAATCGTCATTAAATCCGAATGAGCCGCGCAAACGCTGACCATAACCCAAATCACCGCGCAGGCTCGCTGCGGTCAGGTCATTCGTGGCTCGGGGGATTGTTGGTGGCATCAGTTTTTGTTTGCGGCATCTGGAGCGGAGCAGCAGACACCTCGCTAAGCGGGATCGCTCAAAAAGAAGTTCGGCGGCGCGAAGCATTGGTGAAAGAGGCCGCCGCGCGCCTCGGCGAAGCCGACGCCTTGTTGCGCTCCGGAGACTCCGAGGCGGCCGTGAACGCCTATTCCCAGATTCTTCAGTCGCTGCCAAAGGCCGCACTCGCCCAGCCCGCACGCGAGCACGCGCGCGCCGGATTCGCTGCTGCGAGCTGCCACCGCGCGCGTCAATTGATGGCCGAGGCGCGCTACCCCGAGGCCATGCAGCTCATTGATCATGTCTTGTCCCCTGACATGGACCCGGACCACGCCGAGGCGCGGAAGCTCAAGAAGCAGTTCCAGGACAGCGACCGTTTCCCCCGCGCGCTCACGCCTCAGCACATCGCAAACGTGAAGAATGTGACCGAGCTGCTCGAACTGGCGAACTCAGCGCGGGAAATTGGCGACCACGACAAGGCCAAAGCAACCTATGAAAAGGTGCTCAGCATCGACCCCTACAACAAGCTCGCCCGCCGCGGCATGGAGAGGGTGGAGCAATTGCGGAGTGAGTATTTCGACTCAGCCCGGGATCACACGCGCTCCAAGCGACTCGGTGAAGTCGATCAGCTTTGGGAGCAGCAGGTGCCCGCCTCCGACATGAGTGCTCTGTTTGCCTCCGGCGGTTCCGCCGCGTCCAGCGAGCGGGGCGGTCGTGAGGCCATCCGTGAGCTGCTGCGCACGATGATCGTACCCAAAGTGGACTTCAACGGCGCAACACTCGAAGAAGTGATCGAGTACATCCGTGTGCGCAGCCGCGACCTCGATCCGAAGGGTCGCGGAGTGGACTTCGTGATGAACCTGCCGCCGGAGTCGGCTGGGAAGCTTGTCAGTCTTTACCTGGAGCAGGTACCAATGGAGGATGTCCTGCGCTATGTCACTGAAAAGGCCGGAGCATCCTTCCGGGTGGAGGACCGTGCCGTCACGATCATCTCTCTCACGGAGAACTCCACGCAGCTCATCCCGAAGACATACCGCGTGCCGCCAAACTTCATCCAAACCTCCATCGTGGGCGACCAGCCCGCTGGCGGCGGAGCGGCCGCTCCGGCAGATCCATTCGCCGCCCAGCAACCCGCTGGCGGTGGACCCGGCCTCGTGGTGCGTCGCATGGGAGCCAAAGAGTTTCTCGAATCGCGCGGCGTGACCTTCAAGGAAGGATCTTCCGCCGCCTATATCCCCGCGACCAACACGCTCTTCGTTCGCAACACGCCGGACAACCTCGCCATCGTGGACACCCTCGTCGAGCAATCCTCTGCCAGCGCGCCGAAGCAGGTAATCGTCTCAGTGAAGATGATCGAGGTGAACCAGAAGAACTTTGAGGAGTTCGCCACCGACATCGGTCTCGGCGCCGCCAATGTCCCCGGCTCCGAGCGCGTCTTTGTTTCAGGCGGCGACCCCAACAACGGCTTGTTCGGAGCGGGCATCAGTTCGACGACGAGCGGCATTCGTCCTTCAGGAGCCATTCTGGGGCAGTCGAGCATCGACAATCTCATCAACTCGACGCCACCAGCGGCAAACTCCATTTCGCCTGTGGCCTTTCAGCTTCTCGGTGCCTTTACCGACCCGCAGTTTCAACTCCTGATCGAGGCCGTCAGTCAGAAAAAGGGCACCGACATCCTTTCCGTCCCATCCGTGGTCATGAAGAGCGGCGTGAAGACTGAGATCGAGATGATCCGTGAGTTTCCGTATCCCACTGAGTTTGATCCGCCCGAGATCCCGCAGAATGTCGATTTGGGCGGTACGATCGCCATCAACGGCCTCACCGGCTCCGTCACGCAATCTCAGTCCGGCACCGTGCCCATCACTCCGACCACTCCGACCACGTTTGAAACAAAGAAAGTCGGATCGCTGCTCGAGGTCGAGGCGGTCGTGAGTGAAGACGGAAGGCAGGTCGAGCTCACCCTGGCACCCTCCACCACCGAATTCGAAGGCTTCATCGACTACGGCTCGGACATCACAAATACCGCCTACTCCTCCACATTTGATCCGCTGGCGTTCGCCTTCAACAACAGCTCCTCCAACTTCATCCAGGACAATCCCATCCTCCAACCTGTGTTCCGCACGAACAAACTTTCCACCGGAGTGCTCGTCTGGGACGGATCCACCGTCGTGATTGGCGGGGTGATCTCCGAAAAGAAAACTCAAATGAACGACAAAGTGCCGTTCCTCGGAGACCTCCCCATCATCGGCAGGCTCTGGCAGAGCAAGGTCACGCAGGTCGAGAAGAAGAACGTGCTTTTCTTTGTGACCGTCAAAGTGATCGACGCGTCTGGTCAGCCCATCAGGCCGGTTGCGACGGCTCAAGCTCCCTGAGGCCCGCCCAAGTATGCGCTTGCTGCTGGCACTGCTGATCGCGCTCGATTTCGCAGGAGCTGCCGATGACAAGCTCCGCCTCATCCGCGAGACCGATGCGCTCACCCCTGATCAAGAGCAGACGAAACTGCATGCGCCCGCTGGGTTCACCGTCCAGCTCTTCGCCAGCGAGCCGATGATCAACAAGCCAATCAACATGGCCTTCGATGTACGCGGCAGGCTGTGGGTCAGCAGCACCGTCGAGTATCCGTACGCGGCGGTGAAGGAGCGCTGGTCCGACCCACAAGGTAGCCATGTCAAAGACAGCCGAGATGCGATCAAAATCCTCGAAGACACTGACGACGATGGCCAAGCAGACAAGGTCACCGATTTCGCCGATGGTCTGAACATTCCCACGGGAGTGCTGCCCTGGCACAAGCCCGAGCACAAAGGCGGGTGCATCGCCTGGAGCATCCCGAACATCTGGTACTTCGCCGACACGGATGGCGACGGAAAGTGCGACAAGCGCGAGGTGCTCTTCGGCCCGCTCGGCTACGAAAAGGACACACACGGCATGTGCAGCAGCTTTCGCCTCGGACTCGACGGCTGGGTGTATGCGACGCATGGGTTCAACAACACGAGCCACTTCAAGGTGCTACCGCAGCACAACAAACCGGGAACCGGGAATCCTGAACCGGGAACTTTGGATCTTCATTCCGGCAACGTCTTCCGCTTCCGCCCCGACGGCTCCGCAGTCGAGCTGTATTCCGCAGGCCAGGTCAATCCCTTCGGCCTCTGCTGGGATCGCTACGGCAACCTCTACAGCGCCGACTGCCACAGCAATCCCATCACCCAGCTCATTCGCGGAGCTTGCTATCCCAGCTTCGGCAAGCCGCACGACGGGCTCGGCTTCGCGCCCAACATGTGCGAGCACAGCCACGGCAGCACCGGCCTCTGCGGCATCATCTACATCGACGGCGGCATCTGGGGCAAGGAGTGGGACCACCACATGTTCCTCGGCAACTGCGTCACCTCCCGCGTCAACCGCGACCACATCACCTTCACCGGCTCCACGCCCAAAGCCAACGAGAAGCCCGACTTCATCACCAGCGACGACCCCTGGTTCCGCCCCGTCGATCTCCAACTCGGCCCCGACAACGCCCTCTACATCGCCGACTTCTACAACAAGAT
>Ga0075163_10003652_pt1 | contig 20682 bp, 21 predicted proteins | sample JI1023141ADNA_FD_71478 | JGI IMG/M metagenome (GOLD analysis project Ga0075163, IMG submission 71478) | Wastewater effluent complex algal communities from Wisconsin, to seasonally profile nutrient transformation and Carbon sequestration -... | ecosystem: Engineered > WWTP > Effluent > Algae... | reverse complement strand
TGCCCTGGTGCGCTGTGAGCGTCACCTCGAGCACGCCATTCGTCGGCGACAGCACGACCGGCTCGCGGTAGGCCTGTCCCCCGCCGACAGGCGCTGCCGGCGCGCTCGTGGCTGCCATGGCCGGCGTCGCCACGGAGGCATTCGCGAGGAGTGCGGCCCCGACGCTCACGTCCACCAGCAGGGCGGTGCCGAGGGCGAGGCTGACGAGGACACGACGGCGGGAGTGCTTGGGCATTCGCGCACGCTATCGGCTTCCAACACCTCGCCGAGCCCATCACACCCGCACAGACACGTTTGTCCGGCTATCGGACGCTGCCGCCTCGCTCCTCACGCGGTTCCGATCCCGAATGTTCGAGGTTTGCAAAGACGGAACCCGGGGAATACCACGGGCGTCAGAAGTGTCATTCAAGTGATGGCCGCTTCGCAGGAGAGGGACAGACCATGAGCGAATCAATGCGCGGAACCCGCCTCGGGTACCTGAGTTACGAGACCGACGCCCACGTGGCACCGGCCGAGCGCCAGGTGGTGTCCTATGAGTGCCCCGAGGGCCATCACACGGTCGTTCCCTTCTCGGTCGAGGCCGAGGAGATCCCCTTCGAGTGGAACTGCCGCTGCGGACGCACGGCGATCCGCCCGGACATGAGCGCCCCCGAGGAGAAGCCGGCGCGTCACGTGCGCTCCCACTGGGACATGCTGCTCGAGCGACGGACCATCGCCGACCTCGAGCTCCTGCTCCAGGAGCGCCTTGAGCTCCTGCACGTGCAGGAGGGCGTCTCCAAGAAGGTGCCGCTGCGCAAGTCCGCCTGACGCGTCCCGGGAGTCCACCGCACCGATACTGGTGCGGTGGACTTTCGCGTTGCCGGGCCCGACGATGCCGAGGGCGTCGCCCGCGCACACGTCGACGGCTGGCAGTGGGGCTACCGGGGGCTGATGCCCGACGCCTACCTCGACGGGCTCGACTGGACAGACCGGCTGGACCGGTGGCAGGCGACGCTGCGGGATCCGGGCCCGACGCGGACGCATGTGGCGGTGGCTGACGGCCGCATCTGCGGCCTGGTGCACTCAGGTCCGGTGCGCGACAACGACCTCGTGCCCGCGGCGTTCCACGAGGTCTACTCGCTGTACGTGAGCGCGCAGGCTTCCGGAAGGGGTGCAGGGGCCCGCCTGCTCGCACTCGGAGTCGGCGGCGCTCCCCCGACGTCCCCGGGCACGGTGGTCTGGGTACTCGTCGGCAACGCCCGCGCTCGAACCTTCTACGAGCGCCATGGCTTCGTGCTCGACGGGGCGAGCAAGGAGTACGAGTGGGGCGGCGTGAGCCTGTCGGACGTGCGCATGAGAAGAGTCCCGACCCCTCCTTGATCCAGGAATGCTGCACTTCGCGTCGCAACGGGCTTCCGTTGCGACGCTAGCTGCAGGATTCAGGTCAGGTCAGGTGAGCTCGGGGCGTCCGGGCGGCACCGGCGGGCCGCCGTCGCCCTCGTCCTCGCGCCGGATCACGACGCCCTGGACCACGTCGCCCTCGTTCGGGTAACGGATGCCCGGCATCCGCACCGTCGTGAACCGCGCCTCGAACCACCGCCGCGCGCGGGCGCGGAACAGGCGCTGGGTGAGCGGAACCGCCAGCAGGAGCCCTACGAGATCGGTCCAGAAGCCCGGGATGGCGATGAGCACCCCGCCGACGAAGGCGAGGGCATGCCGCCCGCCGTCGAGGGGCTGGCCGGTCTGCTGGGCCTGCACGGCATCGCGCATGGCGGCGTCACCGGCGTTCCGCATCACCGCGAACCCGGCGGGGATCCCCGCGATGAGCAGCAGGAGCATCCACCCCCAGCCGATCAACTGCGCGACCGCGTAGGCCGTGACCACCTCGAGCAGCGGGAACCCGAAGACCAGAAGGCGCCGGCGGAAGGCGCTCACGACGAGCCGCCCTGCTGTCGCGCCCTGCGGCTCTGCGCCCGCCTGCGCACCCGTGTCACCTTGTCGTCGACGCCCCATGCAGTGACGCGCCAGAGGGCCTCGACGACGATCTTGCGGCTCATCTTGCTCGTGCCCGACGTGCGCTCGACGAAGGTGATCGGCACCTCCGTCACCCGCATGCCGCGCTGCAGCGCCCGCCATGCCAGATCGATCTGGAAGCAGTAGCCCTGCGAGGCCACCTCGTGGAGGTCGAGGCGGCGCAGCGTGTCGGCGCGGAAGGCCCGGTACCCCCCGGTGGCGTCGTGGATGGGAACACCGAGCATGAGGCGCGTGTAGCGGCTGCCGCCCTTGGAGATCAGGCGCCGGCTCGCGGGCCAGTTCTCGGTCGCGCCCCCGGGCACCCAGCGCGAGCCCAGGACGAGGTCGGACGTGCGGAGCGCATCGAGCAGCCGCGGCAGCTGCTCGGGCTGGTGCGAGCCGTCGGCGTCCATCTCGACGACCACGTCGTAGCCGGCCTGCAGGGCCCAGGCGAACCCGGCCAGGTAGGCAGCTCCGAGGCCCTCCTTGCCGAGCCGGTGCATGACATGGACGTGGTCGTCATCGGCCGCGAGCTCGTTCGCTATGGCGCCGGTGCCGTCCGGGGAGTTGTCGTCGGCGACCAGGATGTCGGCTTCGGGGACGGACGCACGGATCCGCGCCACGATGGGAGGCAGGGTCGTGCGCTCGTTGAACGTCGGGACGATGACGAGGATGCGCCCGAGGTCGCTGAAGGAGGCGGACGTCATCCGTTCAGCCTAGGCGATCGCCCGGCGGCGCCGGCGCGTCGACCATGCCGACACCGCCGCGACGGCCACCGCCGCGAGGGCGACGGCGCACAGGAGCAGCTCGACGACATGGCCGATTCGGGCTGCGAGGGTGAGCTGCCCGCGCAGGGGAACCTCCTGTACGAGCCACCCCTCCTCCCCCTCATCGAGCCGCTGGACGACGGTGCTGTCGGGCGCGATGACCGCCGAGATCCCGGAGGTGGCGGCGACCACCACCGAGCGCCCGAACTCAGTGGCCCGCACGCGCTCGATGGCGAGCTGCTGCTCGGGCTGGGGGGTGCCGCCGTAGGTGGCGTTGTTCGTCTGGACGGTGATGACGCGCGCGCCCCCGTCGATCACGGCGTCGACCACCTCGCCGTAGGCGATCTCGAAGCAGATGACGTTGCCGACGGCGACGCCGCCGATGTCGAGGTTTCCCGGACGGTCACCAGGCCGGTAGTCGCGCGGGATCCGGTCGAGGCGCCCGATGCGCTCGGAGAGGAACTCGCGGAAGGGGATGTACTCCCCGAACGGCACGGGATGGGTCTTGATGTACATCTCCTGCGGGCCTAGAACCGGGTCCCACACGATGCCCACGTTCCAGACCCCCATGGGATCGTCCGGGATGCTGATCACGGCACCGACGAGGATCGGCACGCCCACGGCCCGCGCGGCGCTGGTGATCGCGTCCGCCGCCGACGGATCGGTGAACGGATCGATGTCCGATGAGTTCTCGGGCCACAGGACGAAGTCCGGCCGGGGCACGCGGCCGGCGTCGATCGCCACGGCGAGGTCGAGGGTCTGGGCGACGTGGTTGTCGAGCACGGCGCGGCGGACGTCCATCGCCCCCATGCCGAACTGCGGCGTGCCCCCCTGGACCAGCGCAATGACCGCGGAATCCGGGCCGCCCACGTCGTCGCCGTCAGTGGGCGGCGAGACGAGGGCCGGGATGAGGATCAGCGCCGCTGCGACGGAGAACCAGGCCGCAGACCATCGACGGAGCCCGGCTCGGTAGTCGAGCGCCCCTGTGACCAGCGATGCCCCGATGAAGGCGACGACGAAGCTGAGGAAGGGCGAACCGCCGATGGCGGCGTAGTTGAGCAGGCTCGTGTCGGGCTGCGCGAAGGCGATGTTCCCCCAGGGGAATCCACCCCACGGGACACGGCCGCGCAGGGCCTCCTCGAGGACCCACACCGAGGCCACCCACGCGGGGGCTGCCGGGAGCCGCGTCACCAGGGCGGTCGCACCTCCCACGAGGGCGAACCAGGCGGCGCAGTAGAGGGCGAGGAGCAGCCAGGCATCCGTGCCGACGACCCGCATCCAGCCCAGCAGGAGCAGGAAGAAGACGAGCCCGCTGAGCAGGCCCAGGCCCAGGCCTCGGCGGATGGTGCTGCGCCATGCGGCGGCCGTGAGGAGCGCGACCGAGGCGATCGCGTACGGGCCGAACGCCACGGGCGAGAAGGCCAGCCACATCGTGAGCCCCGAGAGGAGCGCCAGGGGCACGGCCCAGCGCAGGCCGAACAGTGGTGCCATGCGCCTAGTCCAGCATGCCGGTGTCGAACACCGTGCGGCCGGCGACCACGGTGCGCTCGCACGCGGGCAGCGCTGCCCCCGGCCCGAGGGCCGGCAGTCCAGGTGTGCCGCTGCGAGGATCCGTCGACCAGGCCGACAGACGGTCGTCGGGTGCCTGCACGACGACCTCGTCCACGCTCCAGACGGCGAAGTGCGCCGCCGCCCCGGGAGCGAGGACGCCCGACGACTGCTCCCCCACGGCCCGCCAGCCCGCCCGGGTGTGCGCCGAGAACGCCGCGCGCGTCGACAGGCGCTGCCCCGGCACGGTGTGGTGGACGGCGGCGGTGACGGCCTCCCAGGGGCCGAGGGACGTCACGGGAGCGTCGGAGCCGAAGGCGGTGACGACGCCCGCGGCCACGAGGTCGGCGAAGCGGTTCATCCGCGCGGCGCGTGCGGCCCCGAGCCTCTGCGCGTACATCCCGCCCTCGCCGCCCCACAGCCCGTCGAACATCGGCTGCATGCTGGCGACGATCCCGAGCCTGGCCATGGTCGCGATGTGGGCGTCGGTGAGCAGTTCGGCATGCTCCAGCCGGTGGCCCAGCGCCCGTACCGACGCCTCGCCCAGTTCGGCGGCCGCGGCCTCGAAGCCGGCGATCACCGCCTCACTCGCGGCGTCACCGATGACGTGGAACCCCGCCTGGAGGCCCGCCGAGGTGGCCGCGACGACGTGGGCGGCCACGGCCGCCGCGTCGAGGTAGGCCGCCCCCGACGTCGAGGGCGCATCCGCGTAGGGCTCGCACAGGCATGCGGTGCGCGAGCCGATGGCTCCATCGACGAACAGATCGCCCGCAACCCCGTAGGCGCCCAGGGCGCGCGCACGGTCGATCCCGCCACGCTCGGCCAGCTCACCCCAGTAGCCCGTGACGAGGGGTCCCGGCTCGCGCTCGCTCGTCGCGAGCAGTGCAGAGAGGTCGTCCTCGCCCGAGATCGTCGGCCCCGCCATCTCGTGCATCGCGACGATGCCGAGCTCAGCGCAGCGTGCACGCATCACGGCCTGTGCTGCATCGCGCTGGCCGGGGGTGACGCTGTCCAGGGCCGCCTCGCGCACGGCATGGTGGGCCTCGCGACTGAGGGGGCCCTCGGCGTCGTAGCCCGGCAGGGCGGCGAGCCCGGGCACCATGGCCGCCAGGGCACTGGACACCGCGGCCGAGTGCACGTCGACGCGAGACAGGTAGACCACACTCCCCCAGGTGGCCCGGTCGATCTCCTGTCGCGTGGGTCCGCGTCCCTCCGGCCAGCGGGTCTCGTCCCAGCCGTGGCCGAGGATCACCCCGCCCCGCAGGCTTCGCGCCCTCGCCTCAAGCAGGTCGAGCGCCTCACGCAGCGATGCCGTGCCCGTCAGGTCGAGCCCGGTGAGGGTGAGACCGGTGCTCGTCGCGTGCACGTGCGCATCGACGAAGCCGGGCGTGACGAGCCGTCCGCGCAGGTCGATCACCCGGTCCACGGCATCACGGTGCGTGTCGCCAGCCGAGTCCTCGCCCAGCCAGGCGATCGTGTCGCCCTCGACGAGCATCGCGGTGGCGAAGGGGCTCACCGGCGAGTAGATCGTGCCGCCGAGCAGGAGCACCCGCTCCGCGGAGGCCCAGCCGGGCCGCGTCACCGTGCTGAGCGTGGCCGCAGTGCCCGGCCGATCACCATGCGCTGGATCTGGTTCGTGCCCTCGACGATCTGCAGGGCCTTGGCCTCGCGGAAGTAGCGCTCGACCGGGAAGTCGACCGTGTAGCCCGCGCCGCCCAGCACCTGGATCGCATCGGTCGTGACCTTCATGGCGGCGTCCGTCGCAGCCAGTTTCGCCATGGCCGCCTGCATGCCGTACGGCAGTCCGGCGTCCTTCAGCCGCGCCGCGTCCACGTAGAGGGCACGGGCCGCGGCCACGGCGGTGGCCATGTCGGCCAGCATGAAGGCGACGCCCTGGAACTCGATGATCGACCGGCCGAACTGCTGTCGGTCCGCCGCGTACGCCACGGCCGCATCGAGGGCCGCCTGGGCCAGGCCGACGGCGCACGCAGCGATGCCGAGGCGCCCGGCGTCGAGCGCGGCGAGTGCGACAGTGAAGCCTCCGCCCTCCGTGCCCATGACCCGGTCGGCCGAGACGTGAACGTCGTCGAAGATCACCTGCGCCGTGGGAGAGGCGTTCGCGCCCATCTTGCGCTCGGGGGCCGCGGCGCTGAGCCCCGCGGCGTCCCCGGGGACGAGCAGGCAGGTGATGCCCTTCGGGCCGTCATCGGACGTGCGCACCATCGCCGAGTAGAAGTCGGCCACTCCGCCGTGGGTGATCCACGCCTTCGTGCCGTTCACGACGTAGTCGTCGCCCTCGCGCACGGCGCGCGTGATGAGTGCAGCGGCATCAGACCCCGAGTGCGGCTCCGAGAGGCAGTAGCCCCCCAGGAGCTCGCCGCCGATCATGTCGGGCAGCCAGCGCCGGCGCTGCTCGTCGCTCCCGAAGTTGGCCAGGCCGAAGCACGCCAGGTAGTGCACGCTGACGCTCACGCCGATGCTCATCCACGAGCGGGAGAGCTCCTCGAGGACCTGCAGGGTCACCTCGTAGGGCTGCTCGCCTCCGCCGTACTCGGCATCGAAGGGCAGGCCCAGGAGCCCGAGTCCGCCGAGCACCCGGAACGACTCGCGCGGGAAGACGGCGTTCGCCTCGGCCTCGGCGGCGCGCGGAGCGAGCTCGCGGGCCGCCACCTCCTCGGTGAGCGCCAGGAGCTCGACCGACTCCTCGGAGGGCAGCAGGCGCGTCACGGACGCGCCCTTCCATGCGTACGCCATCAGGCCACCACCAGTTCCCTCGTGCCGTTGTTCGCCACCAGGACCCCACTGTCCGTGGCGATGACGATGTCCTCGATGCGGGCGCCGTACTGGCCCTCGCAGTAGAAGCCGGGCTCGATGCTGAACGCCATGCCCGGCTCGAGCGTGAGCGCGTTCCCGAGGACGATGTAGGGGTCCTCATGCGTCTCGAGGCCGATGCCGTGGCCCGTGCGATGGATGAACAGGTCGCCCATCCCGCTGGCCTCCAGATGGTCGCGCGCCGCCGCGTCGACGCTCTCGCACGACACCCCTGCGCGGGCCCAGGCGACGGCTGCGGCCTGCGCCTCCTGCAGCACCCGGTAGCGCTCGGCGTACCCGTCGGGAACCGATCCCACGGCGTAGGTGCGCGTGCAGTCGCTGCGGTACCCGTCGGGCATGGTGCCGCCGATGTCGACCACCACGGCGTCGCCCTCCTCGATGACCCGATCGGACAGCTCATGATGGGGACTCGCCCCGTTGGGCCCGCTTCCGACGATGACGAAGTCGACGCGTGCGTGGCCCGCCGCAAGGATCGCGTCAGCGATGTCCCCGCCCACCTCGCGCTCCGTGCGACCCGGTCGCAGCAGGGACGGCACCTGCTCGTGCACCAGGTCGATAGCAGCCCCTGCGCCCAGCAGCGCCGCGATCTCCGCCTCGTCCTTGCGCATGCGCAGGTGCGAGATGACGTCGCCCGCGAGCACCTGCTCGACATCGGGCATGGCCGCACGGAGTCGCAGCACCTTCTCGGCCCACATGTGGTTGTCGAGGCCGACCCGGCGAGCGTGCGGCAGCAGGTCGCTCACGAGGGCGTGCGGGTCGTCGGTCTCACCCCACGTGACCAGAGAGATCCCGAGGCCTCCCACCGGGCTGGCCTCGGCCGCCATGCGCTCCAGCCGCGGCACGACCATCACAGGATCGCCCTCTGCCGGGACGACCAGGCAGGTGAGCCGCTCCAGGGGCAGCGCGTCGTAGCCCGTGAGGTAGTGGAGGTCCGGACCCGGCGTCACCAGGACGGCGTCGACCCCCCGGCTGCGCGCCTGCTCGCCGACGGCGGCGAGCCGCCTTGCATAGCTGCTGACCTGCATGAAGCCTCCGGTTGCTCGTCCGCACGATTCTAGTGCCGACCCCGATCCCCGCCCGGCTCTGCCAGACTGCCCCGATGACCGTCGCGGTGCGCCCGATCCTCGTCCTCGACTCCGCGTCGCTGTACTACCGGTCGTTCCACGCCCTGCCCGAGTCGATGGTCGCTCCGGACGGCCACCCCCACAACGCCCTGCGCGGATTCCTGTCCACGGTGACGCGGCTCGTGACCGCCCACTCCCCCGCCTCCGTGGTCGCCTGCTGGGACAACGACTGGCGTCCCCAGTGGCGCGTCGACCTGGTGCCGACCTACAAGGCGCATCGCGTCGCGGACGCATCGACCGGTGTCGAGGCCGAGCCGGAGTCGCTGTCCGCCCAGGCCGAGGCGATCGCCGACGTGCTCGAGGCTGCCGGCATCGCGCGACTGGGCTTCGACGGGTTCGAGGCGGATGACGTGATCGGCAGCCTCGCTGCTCAGGACCCCCGCCCGTCCATCGCCGTGTCCGGCGACCGCGACCTGGTGCAGATCGTGGACGCCCGGACACGACTGCTGCTCACCGTGAACGGGGGCATGGACAAGTGGCCCCTGCTGGATCCATCCGCGGTGCTGGAGCGCTTCGGCGTGCCGGCGGACAGGTACGTCGATCTCGCCGTCCTGCGCGGCGACCCGTCCGATGGCCTGCCGGGGGTGCCCGGGATCGGTGCCAAGACCGCGGCGAACCTCGTCAACGCCTTCGGCGGACTCGCGGGCATCGCGCGCGCCGCGGCAGACACTCCCGACCATCGGCCCATGACGCCACGTCTTGCCGCCGCGGTGACGTCGGCGGGCACCGTGATCGCGGACGCCGAGCAGGTGGCTCGGGTGCGCACCGACCTGCCCGTGCTGGACCGCGCCCCACACCTCGACCGGCCTCGGCTCGACGCGCTCGCCCAGAGGTGGGGCGTTCAGCGACAGGTGTCCGACCTCATGTCGGCGCTGGCGCGTCACACGGCCGACGAGTAGGCCACCACCCCGCGGTTGACCAGGTCGGCCGCCTCGTGCGCCGCCCACCGCACGTGGTCGTCACCCTCCACCGCCTGCGAGATCTGTCCCAGCAGGTCGATGACCTGGCGCATCCACCGCACGAAGTCACCCGCCGTGATGTCGCTGTGGGTCAGCACCTGCAGCAGGTTCGCCCCCTGTGCCCAGCGGTACGTCGCATCCACGATCCCCGGGTCGGGCCTGCGGGTGATCTCGAGGCCGTGCCGCGCCTCGAGCGCCTGCAGCTCCAGGTGCAGGGACACCAGGCGGTCCACCGCCAGGCGCACGCTGCCCGTGGGCATGGCCGCCGGCGTCTCGTCCTCGGATGACCGGGACTCGTAGACGACAGCGGCGCACACCGCCGCCAGCTCGGCAGGCTCCAGTCCGCTCCACGCACCGTCGAGGATCGACTGGGCCGCCATCAGGTCGGACTCGGTGTACAGGCGCATGAGGGTGCGTCCGGGCTCGGTGACCTGCGCCGAGTCGCCCGAGGACGTGAGGTAGCCCAGCTCGGTCAGCACCTCGCACACCCGGTCGAAGCGCTTGGCAATGGAGTTGGTGCGGCCCTCGACTCGACGCTCGAGGTCGCGGATCTGACGGTCGACGCGGTGGTAGCGCTCGGCCCATCGCGCGTGGGTCTCGCGGTCCGAGCAGCCGTGGCACGGATGCCGCCGGAGCTCGGCCCTCAGGCGCAGGATCTCGTCGTCCTCGGACGTCGCAGCCTTGCGTCTGCGCTCCTCATGCGGAACCTCGGAGACGGCGGAGTGCAGTGCGGAGACGAGGTCGCGGCGGGCCCGTGCGTCCTTCGCGACGAAGCCCTTCGGCACGGTCACGCTCGTGAGCGCCTCGACCGGCTGGGCCGTGTCGGCGACGCTGACGCGGCGCACCTGGCCGTCCCCGGTGAGCACCATCGGGCGCGAGACGAAGTTCGGGCTGCGCTGGCGGCGCTGGTCGAGGACGACCGCCGGCCCGGCACGTCGACCGGTGCTGATGAACACGACGTCGCCCTGGCGCAGTGCCAGCCAGGAGTCCTCCGCCGCCTCCCGGCGCTCCGCCGCGGCACGGCGGTTCAGGTCCTTCTCGCGTCGCGAGAGGGCCTCCCGCAGCTCCGCGTACTCGAAGTAGTCGCCGAGGTGGCAGTTCATGGCGGCCCGGTAGCCCTCGCGACCCTCCTCGACCCGCCGCAGCTCCGTGGCCAGCCCGACGACCGAGCGATCCGCCTGGAACTGCGCGAACGAGGTCTCGAGGACCTCGCGGGCAGCATGGCGCCCGAGCCGCGACACGAGGTTGACGGCCATGTTGTACGACGGCTGGAACGACGAGCGGAGCGGGTAGGTACGGGTCGAGGCGAGGCCGGCCAGCGAGCGGGGGTCGAGCCCGGCCTGCCAGAGGACGACGGCGTGCCCCTCGACATCGATGCCGCGGCGGCCGGCGCGGCCGGTGAGCTGCGTGTACTCCCCCGGGGTCAGGTCGACGTGCGTCTCCCCGTTCCACTTCACGAGGCGCTCGAGGACGACCGACTTGGCCGGCATGTTGATGCCCAGGGCGAGGGTCTCCGTGGCGAAGACCACCTTGATGAGGCCCTGCTGGAAGAGGTTCTCGACGATCTCCTTGAAGACCGGCAGCAGCCCTGCGTGGTGGGCGGAGAGCCCGCGCTCCAGGGCCTCCAGCCACTCGTCGAAGCCGAGCGCGGCGAGGTCCTCGTCGGGCAGGTCGAGGGTGGCCGCCAGCGCCGTCTGGCGGATGTGCCGGCGCTCGTCGGTGCTGGTGAGCCGGAGCCCGGCCTGCAGGCACTGCCGCACGGCGTCGTCGCACCCCGCGCGGCTGAACAGGAAGTAGATGGCCGGCAGCAGGCCGTCGCGCTCGAGCCGCTCCACCACCTCGCTGCGCCAGGGGGTCTTGGGACCGCGCCCGCGATGATGGTCGCGCCCGCCCCGGGCCCGCGACCCCGTGGGCCGGTCGCGACGCTCCTCCTCGCGCGCGAGCCGCACGAGCTCGGGGTTGACCACCCGCTGGTCGTCGTCGACGAACAGGTCGTACATGCGGGTGCCGGCCATGACGTGCTGCCACAGCGGCACCGGACGATGCTCCTCGACGACGATGGCGGTCTCTCCGCGCACGGTCTCGAGCCAGGCGCCGAACTCCTCGGCATTGCTCACCGTGGCCGACAGCGCGACGACGGTCACCGACTCGGGCAGGTGGATGATCACCTCCTCCCAGACGGCGCCGCGGAAGCGGTCGGCAAGGTAGTGGACCTCGTCCATGACGACGTAAGCGAGGTCGCTGAGGGTCGACGATCCTGCATAGAGCATGTTGCGGAGGACCTCGGTCGTCATGACGACGATGGGCGCCTCACCGTTGATGGAGTTGTCGCCAGTGAGCAGGCCGACCCGGTCGGCGCCGTGCCGGGCCACGAGATCGTTGTACTTCTGGTTCGACAGGGCCTTGATCGGGGTCGTGTAGAAGCACTTACGGCCCTGGGCCAGTGCCAGGTGGATGGCGAACTCCCCGACGACGGTCTTGCCGGAGCCCGTCGGGGCCGCGACGAGGACCCCCTTGCCGGCCTCGAGGGCGTTGCACGCGCGCACCTGGAAGTCGTCGAGGCCGAAGAGGTAGCCGGCGGCGAAGGCCCCGAGCTCGGATCGTCCGACCGCCCCTCGGGCGAGGGCCGCGGCGTACCGCTCCGAGGGGCTGGGCATGCCCTCAGGCTACGTCCTGCGGCGGGGCTCAGCCCGACAGCACGCGCAGCGCCCCCGGCCGGGTCTCGATGCGCACCGGCAGCGCACCCAGCCGTTCGCCGTCGGCGTAGGCGACCTGCCCCGCAGCCGCGATGGCCAGGGAGCGTCCGCGGAAGGTGCGCACCGCGGGGTGATCGACATGACGCCCGCGGAAGACGGTGGGGAACACCCGCAGGAACAGAGGCTTGCTGACGGCGGACAGCCAGGTCACGTCGAGCATGCCGTCGTCCGGCACGGCCGCGGGGCAGATCCGCATGCCTCCCCCGTAGCTCGCCCCGTTGCCGACGGCGACGAGCATCGCCTCGCCGCTGATCACCTCGTCATCGAGGGTGAGGGCGTAGTGCGCGGGCCGGAAAGACGCCAGCTCGCGCAGGATGGCCACGTTGTAGCGCTGGCCCCTCAGGCGGGTCATCGTGTTCGCCCGCTCGTTCACCGCCGAGTCGAAGCCGGTCGACAGCACCCCCAGGAAGTAGGCCTGGGTGCCGTCGCCGACGGTGGCATGGCCCACGTCGACCGAGCGCTGCGACCCCGACGTGAGGGCCGCTGCGAGGAACCCGGCCGCGGCTCCCGGGCTGTCCCGGGGGAATCCCAGGGCCAGTGCGATGTCGTCGCCCGACCCTGCCGCCATGACCCCCAGCGGCACGTCCGTGCCGACGAGGGGCTGCAGCGCCTCGTGGACCGTGCCGTCGCCTCCGCAGACCAGCACGGCCCGGGCACCCGCTGCCACGGCCTCGTGGGCAGCCTCCCTCGTGCCCTCGCCGCTCGTGGGCTGCACCACCGTGCAGCCGAGTCCGGCCTCAGCGAGCACCGCGGACAGGGCGGCGGCGTGCTGTCGACCGCGACCGCCGCCCGCCTCGGGATTGACGATCAGCCAGGCCTGCCCCACCTCAGCTGCCGTCGTCGAGTGGAGACGGGGTGTCGTCGAGCGGCGAGGGGTTCTCGTCGATGGGTGATGGGGTCTCGTCGAGCGGTGACGTCTCGTCGTCGTCGTAGGCCGCGTAGTCGATGTCCGTGCCGCGACGGCGTCGCTCGCGGCGTCGGTCGTTCAGCAGGGAGATGCCGACCGCCACCATCACGAGCACGAAGATCGGACCGGCCAGCAGCATGAGGTTGATCGGGTCGCCGGTCGGCGTGGCAACGGCCGAGAAGGCCAGCACGAGGATGATGATCCAGCGCCACCAGCCCAGGAGCCTGCGCCCGGAGAGCACCCCGGCGAAGTTGAGCAGGACCAGCATCAGGGGCACGAGGAACCCGATGCCGAACACCAGGATCATGCGCAGGAAGAACGACAGGTACTTGTCGACGGAGACGATGTTCTCGACGCCGTCCGGCGTGAACCCGAAGAGGATCTGCAGGCCGTACGGCAGGAGGACGTAGGCGAGCAGGGCGCCGGCCGCGAAGAGCGGGGCGGCGACAGCGGCGAAGCCGAGCCCCCAGCGACGCTCGTGCTGATGCAGCCCCGGGGTCACGAAGCGCCACAGCTGGTACAGCCACACCGGCGACGACAGGATGAGCCCCGCCACGGCAGCGACCTGCATCTGGAGCACGAACGGGTCGGCGACACCCGTGAGCGCGAGGATGACCTCACGGCCCTCGGAGCGGGCCTGCTCGACCACCGAGTTGAACGGTGCGCTGATCCACGCGAAGAGGGCGTCGTAGTAGACCCAGCCGACCACCATGCCGATGCCGATGGCGAGTCCGGACTTGACCAGACGTGACCGCAGTTCGCGAAGGTGCTCGGTCAGCGGCATCGCCGCGGCGCGATCGGTGCCGCGCTCCTTGATGGACATGGGGCTTGAGGTCAGCCCTCGGTCCGCTCCGGTGCCGGGACGTCCTTGGGCGCCGGCGTGGCAGCGTCACCGGTGCCGGCCGCGGGCAGCTCCTCCGGTGCGGGCGTCGTGGCGTCTCCGGCCAGGCCCTTCGTCTCGGCCTTGAAGATCCGCAGGGAGCGCCCGAGTCCACGGGCTGCGTCGGGCAGGCGCTTGGCGCCGAAGAGCAGGAGGATCAGGGCGACGATGATCAGCCATTCCCACCCGCGCAGGTTACTGAACATACGGCCACTCCCTCACGACTCGACCCGCGGCTGCGGGTCTGCCTAGCGTACGGCGTCAGGGTACGCCGCGAGTGCGGAGGCGGCTGCATCCGCCACGGCGTCGACGAGCTCGGGTGGCTCGAGCACCCTCGCCGAGCCCCGCAGCGACAGCACCAGGCGCACGCCCCAGTCGAGGGAGTGCAGGGGCAGCCGCACCAGGGTGCCTCCGTCGACGGGCGCCCCTGGCTCCTCGGCGGCCTGATGCACGTCGATGATCCACCGGGCGGCCGGATCGACGGAGAGGAGCGCGGTCTGCCGGGGCGGGCGCGTGCCGGTCCCCTCGCCGACCGGAGGCTCGGCGGGAACGTCGGCGGCGTACGTATCGCCCAGGCGGGCCGTGACGACGCGGTCGAGCCTGAAGGTGCGCACCGCCTCGGCGGACAGGCAGTGCGCCTCGAGGTACGTCACCCCGTCGATCGTGAAGAGGCGACGGGGCCGGATCGTGCGGTCGGTGACCTCGTCCTTCGTGGCGGAGGCGTACCGGATGTCCAGCTCGCGGCCCTGCGCCAGCGCGTCGTCGACGGCATGCGTGACGGCCGGGTCGACGGCCACCTGGACGGCGATCTCGCGGTCGGCGTCGGTGGCGCTCGCCGCCCGCTCGAGCTTGACGGCTGCGGAGACGATCGCCTCGCGATCCTCGACTCCGGGCACCTGGGCCAGCATCCGCAGGGCGACGAGGAGCGTGAGCGCCTCCTCCTGGCTGAGGCGCAGCGGGCGGCCGAGGGTCTGCGGGTCGAGGACGTGGATCCGGCCGTCGTCCCAGAACTGGATGTCCACGAGCTGGTCGGGACCGTAGCCGGGGACTCCGCACACCACGAGGAGCCACAGGTCGAGGTCGAGCTGCTCCTCGGACACGCCGAAGTGCTCGGCGCACTGCGCGAGGGTGACGCCGTCGCGCGCCATCAGCCACGGAACGAGGGCCAGGAGCCGTGACAGCCGGTCGGCCGACGTGCCGCTCATGACGGGCCTCCTGCATGACGCGTCGCCAGGCCCGTCAGCGCCTCGACGACGGCTGTGATGACGGCCTCCGGCTCGAGGACCACGACGTCGGCTCCGGCACCGCACACGAGCGACACGAGTTCCTCCATCGACCGGGCCGAGACCGTGATGACATCGGCCTCGAACGCGTCAGTGGCGCCGTCCGTCGGCACCGCAAGCCGACGCAGGGCTGCTGCCCGCCTCGGGGTGACGCGCATCGTGGCCGTCACGGCCTCGTCAGGGAAGCCGTCGGAGACGGAGGCAGAGATGTCGAAGTCCGCAGGCGGCTCGTGCTCGCGCGCCCTCGCCGTCACGGTGACTGCTCCGCTCATGCGGGAGAGCCGGAAGGTGCGCGGAGCGTCGCGGTCGTGGTCGAAGCCGACGAGGAACCAGGTGCCCGCCGTCGACCTCAGGCCCCAGGGGCAGACGGTGCGACGCTGGGCGTCGGACTCGCGGGGCGTCCGGTAGTCGAAGGTCACCACCCGCGCATTCCGGACCGCGGTCATGAGGGGCAGGAGGGCCGCGTCGCTCGCCGTCAGCTGCACCGGGCCGCGCAGGTCGGCGGCCACCCAGTCGACGGGGGCGCCGTCGAGGCTCTCGAGCTTGCGCAGCGCGGTCCCGGCCACGGGAGCGATCGCCGCCCTGCTCCAGACCTGGGCGGCGACGGCGACCGCAGCGCGCTCGTCGACCGTGAAGTCGATCGGCTGGAGCGCGTAGGACTCCTCGACGATCCGGTAGCCCACCACCTCGCCGCTGGTGTCCGTGACGGTGTCGACCGGGATGCCCATCGACCGGAGCTCGTCCTTGTCGCGCTCGAACATCCGCTCGAACGCCGAGTCAGAGGCAGCATCGGAGTAGCCGGGGATCCGCTCCCGGATGTCCGACCGGGGCACGGCGGTGCTCGTCGCCATCAGGCAGATCACCAGGTTGAGCAGCCGCTCGGTGCGGTCGACGCGTGGCGTCATGCGACGTTTAGCCGACGTCGATGAGGTCGATCACGAAGACCAGGGTGCGACCGGCCAGGCGATGCCCGCCGGACTCCCCGTAGGCCAGTGCCGGCGGGATGACGAGCTGCCGACGGCCCCCGACGCGCATGCCGGGGATCCCCTCCTGCCAGCCGGCGATGAGGCCGGCCAGGGGGAACTGGATGGACTCGCCACGATCCCAGGATGCGTCGAACTGCTCACCGGTCTCGAAGTCGACCCCTACGTAGTGCACGTCGACGCGGGCGCCCGGCGTCGCCTCGGCGCCGTCGCCGACCACGATGTCGGTGATCACGAGCTCGGTGGGAGCGGGTCCTTCGATGAACTCGATCTCGGGCTTGGTGGCCATGTGCTGTCTCCCTCGGACTGACGACGGTGCTGGACGTGATCGGTGGAGCGAGTGCGGCTGCGTGAGGCGGTGGAGCCCGGCTAGCTGATGCTCTGGAGCTCGACGACGAAGATGAGCGTCTCGTCGGGCGCGATGCCGGCGCCGTCGGGCGGGGTCGCGCCGTACGCGAGCTCACCCGGGATCACGAGGAGGCGGGTGCCGCCCACCTTCATGCCCAGCATCCCCTGCTGCCAGCCCGCGATGACCCCGTCGAGCGGGAACGTCGCCGGCGTGCCACGGCTGTAGGACGAGTCGAAGAGGGTCTTGCCGCCCAGGCCGACGCCGCAGTAGTTGACCGTCAGCGTGTCGCCCGGCACGACCTCGGCGCCGGAGCCCTCGGTCATGTCCGCGACCTGCAGCTCGGTGGCCGGCGTGGCATCGGTGGCCACGGTGATCGATGGCGCGCCGTTCGGCTGCACCAGCGCGGTCACGGGGCCGATCGTCGTGCCGTTCGGGGCCTCGTCGGTGGGCATGACCTGCCCGCTCACGCAGTCGACCGTGACGAAGGCGGTGGCGGCCGCCAGGGACGACTGAGCAGAGTCGGGGGTCTCCTCGGCGGTCTCCGCCGGCAGGACCTCCTGCGCCGCGCTGCTCGCAGTGACGACGCGCTCGTCCGTCTGGCTGCCGCACGCGGCGAGGGCGAGGATCAAGGACGCTGAGGCGGTGATGACCACCAGGTTTCTCTTCACGGGCAGGAGCCTAGACGACGCCCGCTACATGCCCGCGATGAGGCGCTCGACGCGCTCGTCGACGTTGGCGAAGGGGTCCTTGCACAGCACGGTGCGCTGCGCCTGGTCGTTGAGCTTGAGGTGGACCCAGTCGACGGTGAAGTCGCGGTGCCGCTCCTGCGCCCGGCGGACGAAGTCGCCGCGGAGCTTGGCCCGGGTCGTCTGCGGGGGCACCGACTTGGCCTCGAACACCGCGAGGTCGGTGGTCACCCGCTCGACGAGGCCGCTGCGCTCGAGCATGTAGTACAGGCCCCGGCGACGGTTGATGTCGTGGTAGGCGAGATCGAGCTGGGCGATGCGCGCCGACTCCAGTCCGATGCCGTGCTTGTCCATGTAGCGGTTGAGCAGCCGCAGCTTGATGGCCCAGTCGATCTCCCGGTCGATGAGCGAGAGGTCCTCCGCCTCGATGGCCTTGAGCGACCTCCCCCACAGCTCGAGCACACGTCGCGTGGTTCCCGTGGGCTCGTCGACGAGGCCACGCCGCTCGGCGAAGTCGGACGCCTTCTCGAAGTACTCCCACTGCATGGCCAGGGCGGACAGCTCGCGCCCGGTGGTGAGCTTGACCGTCCGCTTGCCGGTGATGTCATGGCTCATCTCGCGAATGGCCCTGATCGGGTTCTCGAAGGTCATGTCGCGCATGACCACGCCGGCCTCGAGCATGCGCAGGACGAGGTCGGCGGTGCCGACCTTGAGCATCGTGGTGGTCTCGCTCATGTTGCTGTCTCCGACGATGACATGCAGGCGCCGGTAGAGGTCGGCGTCGGCATGCGGCTCGTCGCGGGTGTTGATGATGGGGCGGGACCGTGTCGTCGCGCTCGACACGCCCTCCCACATGTGGTCGGCCCGCTGGCTCAGGCAGTAGACGGCCCCGCGGGGCGTCTGGAGGACCTTGCCCGCGCCCGCGACCAGCTGCCGGGTGATGAGGAAGGGGATGAAGCGCTCGGCCAGGCGCGCGAACTCGCCGCGCCGCTCCACCAGGTAGTTCTCGTGGCAGCCGTAGGAGTTGCCCGCGGAGTCGGTGTTGTTCTTGAACAGGTAGATGTCGCCGAACACCCCCTCCTCGTGCAGCCGACGCTCGGCATCGACGACGAGTCCCTCGAGGATGCGCTCGCCGGCACGGTCGTGCGTGATGAGCTGGGGGATGCTGTCGCACTCGGCGGTCGCGTACTCGGGATGGCTGCCCACGTCGAGGTACAGGCGCGAGCCGTTGGTCAGGAAGACGTTGCTGCTGCGACCCCAGGCGACGACCCTGCGGAACAGGTAGCGGGCCACTTCGTCGGGGCTGAGCCGGCGCTGGCCGTTGAACGTGCACGTGACGCCGTACTCGGTCTCGATTCCGAAGATCCGACGGTCCACGTTCCTACAGTACGTCGGGGTGCGGCGGCCTCGTGCGCCCTAGCCCGCGAGGAGGTCGGCGAGTCGGCCGTTCGAGAGGCGCTGGAAGGTCCGTCGGGGCCTGGACCGGTCGAGAACCGCCACTTCGAGCTGGGTGGCGGTCAGCTCGCGGGCCTTCTCGTCGCCGTGCCGCCCCATCAGGCTCACGGCCAGGCCCACGGCCTCGGCGAGCGTGAGCCCCTCATGCCAGCCCTCGAGGAGCCCCGCCGAGATGGGCTCCGCCGAGCCCCCCATCGCCACGTAGCCACGCTCGTCGGCGACCGACCCGTCGAACATGAGGCGGTAGAGCTGGTCGTCGTCGGCCTGCATGCCCACCTCCGCCACGACGATCTCGACCTCGAACGGCTTGGCCGTCTCGGTGAAGATGGTGCCGAGCGTCTGGGCGTAGGCGTTGGCCAGGCTCCGGCCCGTGACGTCGCTGCGGTCGTACGAGTAGCCCCGCATGTCGGCGAGGCGGACGCCGGCGACCCGCAGGCTCTCGAACTCGTTGTACTTGCCCACCGCGGCGAAGCCGATGCGGTCGTACAGCTCACTGATCTTGTGGAGCGCCCGCGAGGGGTTCTCGGCCACGAAGACGATGCCGCCGTCGTACTGCATCACGACGACGCTGCGACCGCGTGCGATGCCCTTGCGGGCGAAGTCGGCCTTGTCCCGCATGATCTGCTCGGGCGAGACGTAGAACGGCACGCTCATGACGTCCCTCCGTCGGGGCTCGTCATCCGCGCGTCAACCATCTGCCGCACCCGCGGCGCCAGCTCGTCGTCGTCGAGCAGGTGGACGCCGGAGGCATCCACGGTGGCGACGACCGGATAGATGCCCCGGGCCATGTCAGGCCCGCCCGTGGCGCTGTCGTCGTCTGCCGCGTCGTAGAGCGCCTCGAGTGCCGCCGCGATGGCCTCGTCGGTGGACGCTCCGCGTCGGAAGAGCTTCTTCAGGGATCCCCGGGCGAAGCTCGACCCCGACCCGACGGCATAGAAGTCGTGCTCCTCGTAGCGCCCGCCGGTGACGTCGTAGGAGAAGATCCGGCCGATCCCGCGCGCCTCGTCGTAGCCACCGAACAGGGGTACGACAGCAAGGCCCTGCATCGCCATGCCCAGGTTGCCCCGGAGCATGGTCGCGAGGCGGTTCGCCTTGCCGTCCAGCGACAGGGGCAGTCCCTCGATCTTCTCGTAGTGCTCGAGCTCCACCTGGAACAGGCGGACCAGTTCAACCGCCAGGCCCGCCGTGCCCGCGATGCCGATCACCGAGAACTCGTCTGCCGCGAAGACCTTCTCGATGTCGTTCTGGGCGATGATGTTGCCCATCGTGGCTCGGCGATCGCCGGCCATGACCACCCCGCCGTCCGTGCGCAGGGCGACGATCGTCGTCCCGTGGGGTGCGAGCGCGCCCGCGCCCTGCATGGCCGGCTCGCCCGCGACGGGCAGGCGCTCGGGATGCAGTGCGGCCAGGAAGTCGACGAACGACGCCGACCCGGTGGCCCGGTAGGGCCCGGGAAGGCCGTGCGTCGGGGTCACTGCCCGCCCTTCTGGACGAACGACTTCACGAAGTCCTCGGCGTTCTCCTCGAGGACGCTGTCGATCTCGTCGAGGATCGAGTCGACGTCGGCGTCGAGCTCCGTGGGGGCGGATTCGACGGACGAGACGGTCACCTCGTCCTCGGCTGTCTCACGGTCGACGTGACGATGTTCGGCGGACTCTCGCTGCGGCATGGGCACAGGCTATCCCCCACGGCCGGCTCAGCGCGGGGCGTCGGCCCCGAGGCGCTGGATCAGGGTGGCGACGTCGGGCGAGGAGTCGAGGAGGGCGCCCACATGGGCCCGGGTGCCGCGGGTGGGCTCCAGCGTCGGCACCCGCAGCAGCGACTCGTACCCGGGGACGTCGAAGACGAGGGAGTCCCAGGACGCGGCGGCCACGGATGCCGGGTACCGGCGCATGCACTCGCCCCGGAAGTAGGCCCGGGTGTCCTCGGGCGGCGACAGGACTGCGGCCGCCACCTCGTCGTCGGTGAACATCCGCGTCAGCAGCCCCCTGTCCTCGAGGCGGGCCGCCAGGCCGCGTTGGGGTCGCACGTCCGAGTACTGCAGGTCGATCAGCTGCAGCCGGGGCGCATCCCACGGCAGCGCATCGCGTCGCATGTACCCCTCCATGAGGGCGAGCTTCGCGAGCCAGTCGAGCTCCCGGGACAGCGTGGCCGGATCCGA
>Ga0075163_10003651_pt1 | contig 20689 bp, 17 predicted proteins | sample JI1023141ADNA_FD_71478 | JGI IMG/M metagenome (GOLD analysis project Ga0075163, IMG submission 71478) | Wastewater effluent complex algal communities from Wisconsin, to seasonally profile nutrient transformation and Carbon sequestration -... | ecosystem: Engineered > WWTP > Effluent > Algae... | reverse complement strand
CTTCCACCTCGTCCCCGCCTGCGCCGACGGCCTCGGCGGCGCCTGCTGGCGCGTCGTCGCCGACGCCGCCCGCTGCCCGGTCGGCGCCCACCACTACCTCGCCATCGACCGCCCCGGCGCGGCCCCCGCCGGCGCGACCATCACCGCGACCTGTACGATCGACTGACGCTCGATCGACGCTCGCTCGACCGACCGACGCTCGACGATCGATCGACGATCGCGTGACGGATCGCCGGGTGCGCCACCACTGACTCCGAGCGAACGTCGCGCGGGTGGCCCGCGCCGTCGCCGAAAGGTGGTCTTCATGCGTACCGTCGTCGCAGGCCTGGCGTGCCTGCCGCTCCTGGCGTGCATCGATCGCAGCCTCAGCGAGCTGCCGTCGACGTCCGACACCGTCGAGAAGAAGACGGTGGCGATCAGCCTGAACAACGAGCTCGACCTGTTGTTCGTGGTCGACAACTCCGGCTCGATGGAGCAAGAGCACACGTCGCTCGAGTCGCGCTTCCCGGAGCTGATCCGCGCGCTCGACGAGCTCGGCCCGCGCCGCCCCGACCTGCACATCGGCGTGGTCACCTCCGACATGGGCACCGGCCGTGTCGACACCGGCAACGCCCGCTGCAACCACAGCGACGGCGGCCGGATGCAAGGCGGCCACTGCCCGGCGCTCGGCGGCGCGACGTTCCTGAGCGACGTCGTCGGCCCCGACGGCAGCCGCGTCACCAACTACACCGGCACGCTCGACGCGGCCTTCGCGTGCATGGCCGACGTCGGCACCGACGGCTGCGGCTTCGAGCAGCACCTGGCGTCGATGCAGGCCGCGCTGTCGCCTGGCGTCAACCCCGGGTTCCTGCGCAAGTCGGCCAACCTCGGCATCGTGATCCTCGCCGACGAGGACGACTGCTCGGCCGAGGACGACCGGCTGTTCACGCCCGAGCCCGAGGCCGGCCCCGATCCCGTGCTCGGCCCGTTCTCCGACTTCCGCTGCTTCGAGCACGGCGTCACCTGCGACGCGGTCCCCGACCCGCGGGCGCCGGGGCTGCGCACCGGCTGCGTGCCGCGCGCGGACTCGCCGTACCTCTACGAGATCGAGCAGTACATCGCGTTCCTCGGCGGGCTGAAGGATCGCGCCGACCAGGTGTTCGTGTCGGCGATCGTCGGCGATCCCGACCACGTCGAGGTCATCGGCAGCCGCACGGCGCCGGCGCTCGCCCCCGGCTGCACCGGCGGCCTCGGCTCGGCCGCGCCGGCGATCCGCCTGGCCGGCCTGATCGACGCGTTCCCCGGCCAGAGCCACCGCGAGACGATCTGCACCGGCGACCTCGGCGCCGCGCTGCGCAACTTCGGCGAGAGCCTGCCGCCGCCCCCGGCGTGCTTCGCGCGGCCGCCGGTCGATCAGGATCTCCGGACCGACGGCATGCAGGCCGAGTGCTCGGTGGTCGAGGTCACCGATCCCGACGGCCCCAACCGCCGCGAGACCCCGCTGGCGGCGTGCCGCGACGGCGGCCCGCGCCCGTGCTGGCGCATCGTCGCCGACCCGCAGTGCACGCAGACCGCCGATCACTGGCGGATCGACGTCGAGCGCGACGCGCCCGGCCCGGCCAACGGCAACCTCGAGGTGCAGTGCGTGGTGTCGATCCCCGTCCCGCCGCCGGTGTGAGCGACGGCCGGCGCGGCGAAACCGCGCGGCCGGCCCACCGCTGCCACCCGGGGCACGATTTGCGGTAGGGTGCGCCCGTGACGACGGCCGAGCGCAAGCGCCCGCTGATCAGCGCCAACATGGTGACCGAGGCTCGCCTCGTCACCATGCCGCTGATCTCGTGGCTGGTCTACCGCGGCTACGCGACCGGCAACCATGACTACCTGTGGTTCGCGCTGGTGTTCGGCACGCTGATCGGTTGCACCGACTTCGTCGACGGCTACCTGGCGCGCAAGCACGGCCCGACGGTGTTCGGCGGCCTGCTCGACCCGATCGCCGACAAGGTCTTCATCGCGCTGGCGTACATGCCGTTCGCCGACGACAAGATCGGGCTGGTGCCGGTGTGGGCCTGCGCGTTCATGTTCGTGCGCGAGTTCCTGGTCACCGCGCTGCGCTCGGCCTACGAGCAGCGGTCGTTGTCGCTCAAGACCAGCTACCTGGCCAAGGCCAAGACCTGGACCCAGATGCAGGGCATCGGGATGCTGGTGCTGTTCCCGTTGATCGGTCGCGACAAGCCGATGACAGTGATCTTCTGGGTCGGCATCCTCGGCCCGCTGGTCGCGGCCGCCGCGCTCTACGTGATCAAGAAGAAGCTGTGGCGCGGCGCGTTCTGGATGAGCCTCGCGTTCGGCGCGCTCCTCGCAATCCACCTCCACGACACCTCGTGGACGATGAAGGCGATGATGGGCATGATCGTCGGCATCACCTGGCTGTCGGGCCTCGACTACGTGATCGCCGGCTTCACCCAGCTGCGCGGCCGCGGCGACTTCAACCGCGCCGATCTGGTGCGGCTGTTCGCGTCGGTGGCGATGCCGCTGACCGCGTTCGGCGCGCTCACCGAGAGCCCCGCCCCCGCCTGGCCGCTGATCACGATCGTCTCGATCGAGCTGGCGGTCGGCGGCCTCGACAACCTGCTTTCGCACCACAAGCGGGCCGCCGGCGCCATCGCCTGGGGCAGCCGCACGCTCGGCGTCTCCGCGCTGCTCGGCCTCGCCATCGCCCTCCCCGCCCAGGCCACCGCGCTCGTCCTCGCCGCCATGGCCGTCTCGATCATCGGCGTCGGCCGCGAGTTCTGGCGCGGCAGCGACTACTACCTCGACAAGCGCATCCGCCGCCGCGAGCTGGCCGCGAGCTGAGCGCGCCACTGCGTCGGAACGCAGCGCGCGCGCGGCGCCGCGCCGCGGTGAGCCCGGCCCCCGCCGCCTGACACGGCCGGCATGGCGGATGCACCGTCGGGGCACCATGGCGCCCGATCCCGAAATCCCGGTCATCCCTTCGCGAAGCGCCGCCCAGGCCGCAGCGAATGCGCGCTCGCCATCGTTCGACGAGCGGCTCCGGACGGGGCGGTGGGGCGTGATGCTCGCGCTCCTCACCATCCTCTTCGGCTTCGCGTTCGGCGGTGCGTTCGGCGCGTTCGAGGAGCCGCTCCGGCGCGGGCTGACCGAGCGCGCGGAGGCGGTGCGCGAGACCGTGTACGGCGGGGACGCCGCGAAGATGAAGAGCGTCGTCGACAAGAGCTGGGCCTACTACAAGCGCGCCCACCTCCACGGTGGCGCGATCGGCGCTGTCACGCTGGGCGGCATCCTGCTCGTGGCGGCGCTGCGGCGCCCCGACCGCCGCACCCGCCAGGGCGTCTCGATCGCGCTCGGCCTCGGCGGCCTCGGCTACTCGATGTTCTGGCTCCTCGCCGCGCGCGCCGCGCCAGGGCTCGGCGGCACGGACGCCGCGAAGGAGTCGCTCGCGTGGCTGGCCGTGCCATCGGCCGGGCTCTTGCTCCTTGGCGTCCTCGCCGTCATCGGCCTCACGGCCCGCGATCTGTTCACGCCAGCGCCGCCGTCGACCTGATCGCTCGCCGACCCCGCCCGCGAGGCGCCTCGGTGATGGTGGCTACGGCGCCGGCGCGCCGCACTGCGCGGCGGCGTGGGCGTTGACGGCGGCGGAGTAGCCTGGCGTGCCCCAGCGCTTGTCGGCCGGGTTCGAGAACGCGCCGAAGACGCGGGCCAGCGGCTTGTCGCCGCCGTCGGCGTAGCCGGCGGCCGCGCCGCGCCGCACCGCGGCGTAGTCGCCGCCCTGGGCGAACGCGGTGACCGCGCCCTCGAGCGCGGCCGCCGAGGCGAGCAAGAAGTCGCGCGTCATGACCAGCGGCACCTGATGCGGCCCCGGCACGACCGCCTGCATGTACGGCGCGGTGTGGCAGGCGATCGCGATCACGCCGCGGCTGCGCTCGTCGCCGCGCGCGGCGATGGCGCGCCAGTCGAACGTCGCGAGGTCCATCAGCCGGTTGTGCCCGACGTACGCGACGACGTGGGCGTCGCCGCCAGCGGCCAGCGCCGTGCCGTCGGCCAGCGTCACGGCCTGGGTGTGCGCGCCGAATAGATCCTCGGCGTAGCGGGCGAGCGCGCGGTCGATGAGCGTGCCGCGCCACGCCTGGGCCACGACGTAGACCGTCACGCGCTTCGGCGCGCCAGCCGCGCGCCACCGCGCTGGCGTCGCGACCGTGCGGCGCCACACCCGCAGATCGAGCACGTCGGCCTCGCCGATCGCGTCACCGGTGGCGACCAGCGCCGGCTTCCAGCCGCTGCCCTTGCGCCCGAACCACCCGAGGAAGCCCTCGGTGGTGGCCCAGTACAGGTTGGTGCGCGGGTTGTCGCCGTCGCCGAGCTTGGCGTTGCCGCAGGCGATGATCGTGCCCTCGCACAGCGGCACGTGCACCTGCACCACCAACGGTCGCCCCGCCGCCAGGTCGGCGGCGACCCGCGCGTCGAGCCCGTCGAACCACGCGGTCGCCTCGGCCGACGGCGCCGCCCGCGCCATCGGCGCCGCGATCAGCATCAGCACGAGCAGCGCCCAGGTCCGCATGGCCGGGAGCATGACACCGCGATCGACGCCGCGCCCGCCGGCCGCGGCTACAGCCAGCGCTTCATCCGGAACCACACCAGCATCGTGATCGGGATGGCGATGCAGGCGCCGATCATCACCCACATCAAGCCGTCGTGGGTGGTCCAGTCGTGGAAGCCCGGCATGTCCTGGAAGTTCTGGCCGAAGAAGCCGACCACGAACGCCAGCGGCAGGAACACCGCGCTCATCAGCGTCAGCGCCTTCATGATCTCGTTGGTGCGCTGGCCGACCGCCGACAGGTACGCGTCGAGCGCGTTGCCCAGGAGATCGCGGTTGGACTCGATCGACTCGTTGATGCGGACCAGGTGATCGTAGACGTCGCGCAGGTACAGCGCGGTGCGCTCGCTGACCCGGCTGTCGCCGCGCTTGGCCAGCATGCCCAGCACGTCGCGCTGCGGCGACAGCACCCGGCGCATCGACACCAGGTGGTGCTTGAGGTGGAAGATGCGCTGCAGGTCGGCGCGCTTGGGCGTCGACAGCACCGCGTCCTCGAGCTCCTCCAGCTCGTCGGCGATGTGGTCGAGGATCGGGAAGTTGTCGTCGACGATGCCGTCGGCCACCAGGTAGTAGGCGAAGTCGACGCCGCGCTCGAGCAGCTTGGGCTCGCCCGACAGCCGTCGCCAGGTCTTCTCGAGCGCCGCGATGCTGCCGAGGTGGACGGTGACCATCCAGCCGTCGCCGAGGAAGGTGTGCAGCTCCTGCAGCTCGAGCGCCTCGACCCGCGTGCCGGCGCAGGCGAAGCCCTGGGTCACCAGGAAGATGTGATCCTTGTACTCCTCGAGCTTGGGCCGCTGATCCTCGTGAGCGCAGTCCTCGATCGCCAGCGGGTGGAAGTTGAACCGCTCGCGCAACAGCTCGAGCTGCGCCTCGTCCTGCGTGCGCAGGTCCACCCACCGCACCACGCCGGCTGGCGGCGGGCCGACGTGCTCGGTGCCCTCGAACAGGTCGACCTTGCCGTCGCGGAGCTCCATCACGCGGAACATGACGCCCATCCTACGCCGGAACGACCGGCCCGACGCGAGCGGTGGCGGCTACGCGCGGGCGCGCCAGCGGGCGCGGGCCTCGCTGGCGACCCGGGCGCCGAACGAGCGCAAGAGCACCCACGGGATCGGGTGCAGCGCGGTGCCGAGGTTGATGCCGCTCTTCCACGCCGGGCCGTAGACCGGGCGCACCGGCACGTCGAGCACGCGCATGCCGGCGATGTGGAAGTGCGACAGCAGATCGTTGGGGTAGCCGTAGCGCGGGAACACGCGGTCGAGGTCGATCGCCCGCAGCGCGCGGGTCGACGCGACGGTGTAGCCGCACTGCGAGTCGAAGACGTGGGTGTAGCCCGACGTGACCTTGGTGGCGGCCGACAGCACCAGGTTGCCGACGATCCGCGCCGGCGGCATCGCGGTCCACACCTCGGGGTGACGGAACCGGTTGCCCTTGACGTAGTCGGCGACGCCGGCGGCGATCGGGTCGAGCAGCGACGGCAGATCGGCCGGGTCCATCTGGCCGTCGCCGGCCATCACCGCGACCGCGTCGACGCCGAGCGCCAGCGCGCGGCGGTAGCCGGTGACGATCGCGCCGCCGACGCCGCGGTTGACGTCGTGCACGACGACCTCGCCGCCGGTGCGCTCGGCGACCGCGGCCCGCGCAGCCGCCGCGGTGCCGTCGCCCGAGGCGTCATCGACCACGATCACGTGATCGACGTAGCCCGGCACCTCCGCCACCACCCGCGCGATCGCGCGCTCCTCGTTGAACGCGGGGATGACGACGGCGACGCGCAACTGCTGGTACATCCGCGCGGTTGTAGCCCCGCCCGGGCACCCGACTCAAGCTGTCATACGACCGTGCTACGTCCCAGGGCAAGGAGAGCTGACCCATGGCTGGCGGAGTCAACAAAGTCATCCTGATCGGACACCTCGGCGCGGATCCCGACATGCGTTACACCCCCAGCGGGGCCGGCGTGTGCGAGCTCCGGGTCGCCACCAGCGAGAGCTGGAAGGACAAGAACGGTCAGCGGCAAGAGCGCACCGAGTGGCACCGGGTCGTGGTGTGGGGCAAGACCGCCGAGATCTGCGCCAAGTACCTGGCCAAGGGCCGGCAGGTGTACATCGAGGGTCGCATCCAGACCCGCTCCTACGACGACAAGGAAGGCCAGAAGCGCTACATCACCGAGGTCATCGCCAACGACGTGCAGTTCCTGTCGAGCGGCCGCGACGGCGGCGGCGGCGGCGGGCGGCGCGGCGCCGATGACGGTCCGCCCCCGCCCGAGCCCGACTTCGGTGGCGGCGGCTTCGGCGGCGGTGGCGGCGGTGGCGGCGGCGGCCCCGACGACGACATCCCGTTCTGAAACCTAGAGAGGGTCTTTCGCAAAGACCCTCCCCCGGCATACGCCGGGGCCCCCACCCGAAACGGCCCAGAGCGTGCTGCGGGAGGCCCCACCCGAAACGCGAGATCGTGCTCGAGGTTTGGGTGTGCTGACCGACCCTCCAGGGTGCTCGCGGTTCTCCGCATGCCCCGGGGTCTGCCGAGACCTCCGAAGGCCTCCGAAGGCGGCCGAGCGCGAGGTGGGGTATGTGCGGGGGCGGGGCGGTTGACTTGAGGCGGGCAGAGGTCGGACGCTGGCGGCCGCCATGGCCGACGACGGCGTCCTTCCACCGCGCTTCGAGCTGATCCGCGAGGTCGGCGCGGGCGGCACCGGCGTGGTGTACGAGGCGCACGATCAGGTGCTGGGCCGCGCGGTCGCGGTGAAGGTGTTCCACGACCGGTCGCCCGAGACCTTCGATCGGATCAAGCAAGAGTTCCGCGTGGCGGCGGCGGTGCGACACCCGAACCTGGTGCGGCTCGGCGAGCTGTTCGAGCACGACGGCTCGCTGTGCTTCTCGATGGAGCTGGTCGACGGCGTCGGCGTCGCAGCCTGGGTCCACCAGGCCGATCACCACGCGCGGGTCAAGGCGGCGGTCGGCCAGCTCGCCGGGGCGCTGGCGGCGCTGCACCGCGCCGGCGTCGTGCACCGCGACGTCAAGCCGACCAACGTCGTCGTCACCGGCGAGGACCGGGTCGTGCTGCTCGACCTCGGCCTGGCGGCGGCGATCGGCGCCAAGGCGCTGGAGGTCGCGGGCACCGTCGAGTACGTCGCGCCCGAGTCGCTCGCGGCGGCGGCGCCGACGCCGGCGATCGATCTGTACGCGCTGGGCGTCACCGGCTTCGAGCTCCTGACCGGGCGGACACCGTTCGACGGCACGCCGGCGGAGATCCTGGTGGCCAAGTGCGAGCGCGAACCGCCAGCGACCACCGGCGTCGCCGGCGTGCCGGCCGCGCTCGACGCGACGATCGTCGCGATGCTGGCGCGCGAGCCGAGCGCGCGCCCTGCCGCCCGCGACGTCGAGGCCCAGCTGGCCGACGCGCCCACGCCGGCGCGACGGCGCCGGCGCATCACGACGCGGCACCGCGAGCTGATCGGCCGCGCCGACGAGCTGGCGACGCTGCTGGCCGCCACCGAGGAGCTGAGCGGCGCCGATCGCACGACGTTGTTCCTGGTGCGCGGCGCGGCCGGCGTCGGCAAGACCGCGCTGCTGTCGGCGTTCGCGACCGCCGCGGCCGCGCGCGGCCACGTCGTGGCCATGGGCCGCTGCTCGGCGCGCGAGCACCTGCGCTACAACGCGTGGGACGCGCTCATCGACGAGCTGGCCCGGTACCTGATGCGCCTGCCCGCCGAGGCCCGCGCGGCGATCGTCCCCGAGCGGGCCGAGGCGCTGGCCCGGCTGTTCCCGTCGTTCGCCCGGGTCGCGGCGGCGGCGCAGCCCAGCGCCGAGTCGCTCGACGAGGTGGTCGCCGACGCGGTCTCGGCGCTGCGGGCGATCTTGCGCCGCGTCGCCCGCGCCCACCGCGTGGTGTCGATCCTCGACGACGCGCACGGTGCCACCGACGACAGCTTCGAGCTGCTGCTCGAGACGCTGCGCGCCCCGTCGCCACCGTGCGTCGTCGTGTTCTGCGTGCGGCTGTCACCGCACCTGCCGGCGTCGGCGCAGACCCGCCTCGAGCAGCTGCGCAAGCTGCCGATCGATCTGCGCATCCTCGACGTCCGGCCGCTGGCGCCCGACGACGCGATCGCGATCGGCGCGCGGCTCACCGGCGACGCGGCGCTCGGGCGGCGGATCGGGCTGGCGGCCGAGGGCAACCCGACCTTCGTCGAGCTGCTGGCCAGCGACCCCGACGCCGAGGCCAAGGACGTCGGCGCGCTGCTGGCGCGGCGGATCGGGCAGCTCACCGGCGACGCGGCGCGGGTGCTGCGGACGATCGCCGCCGCCGGCGAGCCGCTCGCGCAGGAGGTGATCGGCCACGCGCTGGCGATGGGCCACGACACGCTGGCCTCGGTGCTCGAGCCGCTGGTCGACGGCGGGCTGGTGCGGCTCGCCGGGCTGACGCCGGCCGACGTCTGCGAGCTGATGCACGAGCCGATCGCCGCCGCGGTGGCCGCGACCGCCGACGATCCGACGCTGGCGGCCGAGCACCGCCGGCTGGCCGGCGCGCTCGACGAGCTCGAGCCCGGCGGCCCGCGCTCGGTCGAGCACTGGGTGGCCGCCGGCGATGGCGCGCGCGCCGCGGCGGCCGCGCTGGCGGTGTGCGATCGGGCCCGCGACGTCGTGGGCATGGGCCGCGCGGCGGCGCTGTGCGAGCTGGTGCTGGCGCGGGCCCGCCCCGCCCACGCCGCGACGTTCCTCGGCCGCTACGCCGACGCGCTCGCCAGCTCGGGCCAGGGCGAGCGCGCCGCCGAGGCGTACCGGGCGGCCAGCCTCGAGGCCAGCGGTGCGCAGCGCCTCGATCTCGAGCGCGCCGCCGCCGCGCACTTCCTCCGCTGCGGCCGGATCGACGACGGCACCCAGCTCGCGCGGCGGGTCGCGACGACGCTCGGCCTCGATCTCGGCGTCACCGCCAACCGCATGCTCGGCAAGATCACGCTCGAGCGGATCCGCAACCGCTGGCGCGGCATGGCGCTGGCGCCGGTGCCGTCGTTGACCGAGGGGCTCGAGGCCGACGCCTGCTACTCGCTGTCGAACGGCATGGCGATGATCGATCTGGTGCGGGCCGCGTGGTTCACCAGCCGCGGCGTCCGCCACGCGCTCGACAGCGGCGCGCCCGATCGCGCCGCGCGCGCGCTCGCGATGGAGGCCGCGCTGCTCGCCGGGCGCGGCCGGGCCCAGGTCGCGCGGGCCCGCGAGACGCTGGCGCAGGCGCGCGCGTTCGCGACGCGGGCCGGCGATCCGTCGGTGCTGGCGCTGGTCGAGCTGGCCGCCGGGCTGGTCGCGCTGCAGCTCTGCGACCACCGCGCCACCCGCGATCACTGCGAGCGCGCGGTCGCGATGTTCCGCACCGGCGTCGCCGGCGTCGCGTTCGAGCAGCACATCGCCGAGTACTACGCGATCGTCGCCGACTACTGGCTCGGCGCCTGGGGCCGGCTGGCGGTACACAAGCAGGCGCTGGTGCGCGTCGCCGAGGCGACCCAGGATCGCTTCGCGCGGCTGTCGGCCAAGTCCGGCGTCGGCATGATCGGCGACCTGATCGCCGGCGCGTCGGCCGACGCGCTGCACGCCGAGATCGCCGCGAGCCAGCGCGAGTGGCCGCGCGAGCGCGCGCCGGCGACCTACCTGCGCCAGCTGGTCGCCGCGACGATGGTCGACCGCTACCACGGCCGCGATCGCGACGCCGCGGCGCGCCTCGACGCCGGCTGGCCGCATCTGGTCCGCGCCCGGGCGCTCACGTCGGAGCAGGCCCGAGGCACGCTGCTCGCGCTGCGCGCGCTGGTGTACCTGCGGGTCGATCGCCTCGGCGAGGCCCGCGCCGACGCGCGCGCGCTGCGCGGGCTCCCCGCGATGCGGGGCCCGGCGGCGCTGATCGAGGCCGCGCTCGCGCACCTCGCCGGCGACGACGCCAGCGCGCTGCTCGACGAGGGCATCGCGGCGTGCACCGCCGACGGGCTCGAGGCCTACGCGGCGGCGGCCCGCGAGCGCCGCGGTCGGCTGCGCGGCGGCGACGCCGGCGCCGGCGCCCGGCTGGTGGCCCTCGATCAGGCCAGCCGGCTCGGGCTCGGCGACGCCGATCGCGCGTTCGACTTCTTGCTGCCCTGGCCGTGACCGCGGCGATCGCCGCGCCGCCCCTCAGAAATTCGTCGTCGACGATCGCCGCGCGGCCGTAGATCGCGATCGCGGGAGGCGCGTTGGGAAGCACACGCCCTTCCCTCACCGCCTCGCCAGGAGCCCGCCATGTTCCGCCGCCTCGCCCGCCTCGCCCTCGCCTGCACCCTCGCCGCCGCCACCGTCACGACCGCCGCCGCCGGCGACTTCGCGGCCCCGCCCACCGGCGCCGCGCCGCCGGCCGCCGATCTCGAGCCGTGGACCGACGCCGCGCAAGCGCCGATCAAGCTGCGCCCGGCGCTCGCCGACGCCGCCCGCCACCGGCTGCGCGCCGTCCTCGGCAAGCGCCGCGATCAGAACCTGCGCGCGTTCGCCGGCTACGCGCGGCGCGGCGTCTTCCCGCACAACTTCGAGAACGACGGCCGCCTCAACGTCTGGCGCGATCGCGAGGGCCACCTGTGCGCCGCGGCCACGATGATCTTCCGCTCCGGCGCCAAGCGGCTGGTGGCCAAGGTCGCGCGCACCGACAACTTCATCCGCCTCGCCGACGTCACCGACGGGCCGCTCCACGACTGGATCCTCACGTCGGGCCTGACCCACGACGAGGTGATCGCGATCCAGGAGCCGTTCATGGGCCGCGAGCCCGACGTGCCGGCGCGCGACTGGCGCACCGCCGAGGACGCCCGGCTGCGCGCGCGCTACGCCGAGGTGCAGGCCCAGCTCGCCGCCGATCGCGCCGCCTCGCTCGACGCCGCGGTCGACGCGCTGGCGCTGCGCCCCGACCTGGTCGCCACGCTGATCGGCGCGCGGTGACCGGCGCCGCGGGGAAGCGCTGTCGCCCGGCCTTGCTCCGGCGGGTCAGCGACCGCGCCCGCCGAGGCGGCGCTCGAGCGTGCGCACGCTGACCCCGAGCCGATGCGCGGCGCGCCGGCGATCGCCGCCCTCGCGCTCCAGCACCGCGAGCATGATCTGCTCGACCAGCGCCGCCAGCGGTCGATCCAGCGACAGCGCGATCGTGGCGCCGCCATCGCCGCCCGGCGCGGCGGTCACCGCGCGCGGTAGATCGCTCGGGCGGATCGAGCGGCCCGCGCGCAGCAGGCACAGGAGCTCGACCACGTTGCGCAGCTCGCGGACGTTGCCGGGCCACGCGTAGGCCATCAGCGCGGCGCGCGCGGCGCGCCCGACCCGCGGCGGGGGCGTGCCGTGGTGGGCCGAGATCTGGCGGACGAACTGCCCGAGCAGCGGCACGATGTCGGCCTTGCGCTCGCGCAGCGGTGGCACGTGCACGGTCACGCCCTGGATGCGGTAGTAGAGGTCGGGGCGGAAGCGGCCGGCCTGCACCTCGGCCTCGAGCGGGCGCAGCGTCGCGAAGATCATCCGCACGTCGGCCTGCAGCTTGACGGTGCCGCCCAGGCGCATGTAGCGACGGTTCTCGAGGAAGCGCAGCAGCTTCGCCTGCATCGACAGCGGCATCTCGCCGATCTCGTCGAGGAACAGCGAGCCCGACTCGGCGGCGGCGACCTTGCCCAGCGCACGCGCGGTGGCGCCGGTGAACGCGCCGCGCTCGTGCCCGAACAGCTCGCTCTCGAACAGCGCCTCCGGGATCGCCGCGCAGTTGATGGGCACGAACGGGCCGCGCCGCCGCGCCGACAGCTCGTGGACCTGGCGCGCCAGGATCTCCTTGCCGGTGCCGCTCTCGCCCTGGATCGTCACCGCCACGTCCCGGGGCGCGACCAGCCGCAGCACCCGATCGACCTCGCGCATCGCCGCCGACGCGATGACCGGTCCGAACACGATCGGCGCGGCGGTGGAGCGCGGCATCGGGCAAGTGTGTCGCGAAACCCGCGGCGTGTCCGCTAGAAACGTGAACATTTTGTCGCATTCTGTGGCCGTGCCCGCCCAAACGGCGCGTCGACCGTCGCTGACCGCCGCGCGCGGCTGGTCACCGCGGCCCGGGGCCCCGGCCGTGGCCCGCGGATCGCGCCGATGCCGCGATGCCGGCCCGTCGCGCGGGGGGCGCCACCGCTGGTACGGCGGTTGCTCTATCACGGGGCGGCCGTGCCCTCGCCTCCCCGCGCTCCCACGCCGACCGTCCTGGTCGTGACCCGCTCGTCGCTGGCGACCGAGGTCGGGCGCTACCTCGACGAGGCGGGCCTGCCGGCGCAGGTCGCGGCCAGCGTGCCGGCGCCGGGGCGGCTGCCGTCGGCGATCACCGCGGTGGTGGTGTTCCCCGACGAGCTGCCGCTGGCGATGGCGGCGATGCTCAAGCTGCGCCGGGCCAAGCCGGCGCTGCTGTTGCTGCTGGTCACCGGTCACCCTGGCCGCTACCAGGCGCTCACCGCGCTGGCGCCCGACACCACGACGCTGTTGCCGGCGCCGGCGTTCGGCTGGAACCTGGTCGACGAGATCCGCCGCCACCACGCCGCGATCGGACGGACGCCGTGACCGCGCTGTCGCTCGCCATCGTGGTGTTGCTGGCCGGCGTGGTGCTGACCACCACGCTGCCCGGCCGCACCATCAAGTTCGCCGCGGCGGTCGGCTCGCAGGCCCTGGCCGCGGGGCTGGTGCTGTGGGCCGTGGTGCCGGTGCTGGTCGGGCGGCCGGCGGTGCTCGATCACACCTACGCGTGGTCGTACCCGTTCGAGGACATCCGGGTCCACGTCGACGCGCTCGCCGCGTTCTTCCTCGCGTGGTCGCTGCCGCTGACGCTGCTCGGGACGATCTACGCCCACGGCTACCTGGCGCGCTCGTTCGACGAGGGCCGCAACCCTGGCCCGCACTTCGCGCTGCTCAACCTGGTCGCGCTGTCGTTCATCGTCGTCTACACCGTGCAGAACGCGCTCGTGTTCCTGCTCGGCTGGGAGACCGCCGCGGTGTCGGCGTGGCTCTTGGTGATCTGGGACTACCGCAGCCAGAAGATCCGCTTCGCCGGCTTCAACTACCTGGTGTCGACGCACATCGGGCTGTTCGTGCTGGTCGCGGCGTTCATGCTGATGCACAGCCGCACCCAGTCGATGGACTTCGCCAGCTTCGCGACCGTGCTGGCCCAGCCCGGCGAGCTGCGCGACGCGGTGTTCGTGCTGCTGATGATCGCGTTCGCGCTCAAGGCCGCGTTCTTCCCGATGCACACCTGGCTGCCGCGCGCGCACGCCGCGGCGCCGGCCCACGTCTCGGCGCTGATGTCCGGCGTGATCCACAAGGCCGGCCTGTTCGGGCTCTTGCGGTTCCTGCTGTTCCTCGGACGCCCCGACGAGTGGATGGGCTGGGCGATCCTGGTGTTCGGTCTGCTGTCGGCGCTGTTCGGCGTGCTGTCGACCGCTGCGCAGCGCGACCTCAAGCGCCTGCTCGGCTATTCGTCGACGGAGAACGTCGGCATCGCCGCGGTCGGCTTCGGCCTGGGCTGCCTCGGCCTGACCTGGGGGCGACCGGCGCTGGTGGTCGCCGGCTTCGGCGGCGGCGTGTTCCACCTGTTCAACCACGCGCTGTTCAAGTGCCTCTTGTTCTACGCCGCCGGCGCGATCTACCGCGCGACCCACTCGGTCGATCTCGAGCGCCTGGGCGGGCTGGCCAAGACGATGCCGTGGACCGCGGGGCTGTTCCTGATCGGCGGCCTCGCGATCGCCGGGCTGCCGCCGCTCAACGGCTTCTGGAGCGAGTTCCTGGTGATCGGCGGGCTCGCCGGCGGCGGCGCGCCGAGCGCGCTCGGCAACGTCGCGCTCGCGGTCGCCGCGGCGCTGCTCGGCTTCGTCGGCGCGACCAGCGCGCTGGCCGTGACCCGCGCCTTCGGCATGGCGTTCCTCGGCACGCCGCGCGAGGCCAAGGCCCACGTCGCCGATCCGCCCGCGTCGATGCGCGGCGTGATGATCGCCCAGGCGGTCGGCGTGATCGCGGTCGGGCTGGTGCCGACGCTCGGGCTGGCGCTGGTGCAGCCGGTGGTCGCGCAGTTCACCGGCGGCGACGCCGCCGCGCCGACCGCCGCGGCGCAGCTCACCGACGTGCAGCACGGCGTGTGGATCGCGGTCGCGATCGGCGCCGCCACCGTCGGCGTCGGCGTCGCCATGGCGCGCCGGGTCCGCCGCCACGTGACCTGGGGCTGCGGCTACACCGTCGCGACGCCGCGGCTGCAGTACACCGCGACCTCGTTCTCGGCGCTGTTCAACCGGCTGTTCGAGGTGGTGCTGCCGTCGCGGCAGCGCGGCAGCCTGCCCAAGGACGTGTTCCCGACCAAGGACGGCAACCTGGCGATCGACCACGCCGATCCGGTCGAGGGTCGGATGTTCGAGGTGCTCGCGCAGAACGAGGACATGGCGGTGAAGGTGTCGCAGCGCGTGCCCGATCGGCCGCGCCTGTCGCTGGGCCTCGGCCTGATCGTGCTGGTGGCGCTGGTCGTGCTGGCGCTGGGAGGTCGCGCGTGACCACCGTCGCGATCATCGCCGCCCACCTCGCCGCGCTGGTGGTGTGGCCGATCTTGCTGGTCGGCATCATCAACCGGGTCAAGGCGCGCTGGGCGGGGCGGCGCGGGCCGCCGCTGTGGCAGCTCGGCTTCGATCTGTGGCGCCTCGCCCGCAAGGACGTGGTCCGCAGCTCGACCACCACCGCGGTGTTCGCGATCGCGCCGTGGATCGTGCTGGCCGCCGCGCTGGCCGCCAGCCTGGTGGTGCCGCTGGCCGGGCCGGCGCCGCTGGGCTTCCGCTACGACTTCCTGCTGCTGATCTACCTGTGGGGCCTGGGTCGGCTGGCGCTGATGCTGGGCGCGCTCGACACCGGCAGCCCGTTCGAGGGCATGGGCGCGAGCCGCGAGGCCACCTTCGGCGCGCTGCTCGAGCCGGCGCTGGTGCTGGTGCTGATCGCGCTGGCCGCCGCGACCCACGGCGCCAGCCTCGGCGACGCGCTGGCGACCCGGCCCGACGATCCCCAGGCCGCGCCGGTGTGGGTCGCGGCGATCGTCGCGCTGCTGGTCGTCATCCAGGTCGAGGGCGCGCGCATGCCGGTCGACGATCCGACGACCCACCTCGAGCTGACGATGATCCACGAGGTGATGATCCTCGATCACAGCGGGCCCGACCTGGCGGCGGTGCAGGCCGGCGCGGCGGTCAAGCTGGCCACCGCGTGCGCGCTGGTCGCCAACCTGATCAACCCGGTGCCGGCCGCGGCCGGCCGGCTGGCGGTCGCCGGCGGCCTGGTCGCCGCGTCGGTCGGCGTGGCGCTGGTGATCGGCGCGATCGAGGCGACCGTCGCGCGGCTGCGGATGCGCGCGGTGCCGCAGTACATCTTGATCGCCACCGTCGCCAGCCTGGTGGCGGTGCTGGCGACGCGCTGGCGGGGGCTCGCATGAGCACCGCGCTGGTGGTCTTCGTGCTGGTGCTGCTGTTGCCGCTGTTCCTGGCGTCGTGGCGGGTCAGCCTGGTCGGCCTGGCCAGCCAGGGCGCGATCATGGCGTGGCTGGCCTACGACCGCGACGGCGTCACCACCGTCGCCGACGGCGTGCGCCTGGTCGACCTGGGCCTGGTGCGCGCGGTGATCGTGCCGGCGCTGCTGTACCGCGTGATGGCGACGCGCCGCGCCGACGCGCGCAACGACGTGATCGCGCCCAACCTGGTGTCGTGGGCGCTGGCGTTGACCGCGGTGCTGGTCGGGTTCCGCTTCGCCGCGCACATGCCGCTGCCCGACGCCGAGCGACCGTTCGTCGCGGCGGCCGCGGCGGCGCTGCTGCTGGCCATGCTGGTGCTGGCGTCGAGCGAGCGGGTGTTCAGCCAGGTGGTCGGCGTGTTCCGCTTCGAGAACGCGCTGGCGCTGTTCGAGCTGTCGCGCCCCGAACCCGAGGCCGAGCCGGGCTTCCGCGTCGGCCTGCTGGTCGTGCTGGTCGTGACCATCGGCCTGGCCCGCTGGTACCTGCGCACGCTGACCCCGGCCGGCGACGCCCCGGCACCGGAGGCCCCATGAACCCGGCGCTGTGGCTGCTCGCGCCGCTGGCGTTCCTGGTGCTGGTCGGCCCGGGCCGGCGGCACAACGCGATCACCTTGGTCGCGGCGGCGACGGTCGAGGTCATCGTCGCCACGGTGATCGCGATCGGCGGCGTCGACACCGGCGCCGACGACCTGCTCACCACCGACGCCACCGCGCGGCTGTTCCTGCTGGTGATCGACTGGGCGTTCGTCGGCGTGGTGGTCTACGCGTGGAACCGCGCGCGGGTCGACGCGACGCGGCCCGAGGCCAGCGCCCGCCGCGCCTACCTGGGCATCGTGTTCCTGGTGGCGATGAACGTCGTGGTGATCGCCAACCACATGCTGCTGGCGTGGCTGGCCCTCGAGGTCACCAGCCTCGCCGCCGCGCCGCAGATCGCCCAGGCCAGCCTGCCCGGCTCGCGCGGCGCGTCGTGGCGCTACCTGGTGTTCTCGATCGTCGGCCTGGGCCTGGCGTCGCTCGGCTTCTGGTGCCTGGGCCACGGCGGCGACGGCCACGCCTCGATGCGCTTCGACGTGCTGGCCCACACCGCCGCGGCCCCCGACGACCCGTGGCGCGAGCTGGGCTTCGCGCTCCTGGTGCTGGGCCTGGGCACCAAGCTCGGGCTGGCGCCGATGTACTCGTGGCTGCCCGAGACCTACGACGAGGCGCCGGCGGCGATCACCGCGCTCTTGGCCGCCGTGCAGTTCAACGGCACGCTGGTGCTCTTGGTCCGCGTGCTGCAGATCCCCGGCGCCCGGGACGGCGTCGCCGGCGACGCGCTCCTGGTGCTGGGGCTGGCGTCGATGGCGCTGTCGGCCGGCAGCATCCTCGCCACCCGCAACATCAAGCGGCTGGTCGCGTACGCGTCGATCAACCACGCCGGCGTGATCGCGATCGGGCTGGGCCTCGGCGGCGAGGCCGCCTACGGCGTGCTGCTGTACGCGGTGTCGAACGCCTTCATCAAGGCGATCTTGTTCCTGTCGATCGGCCACATCGAGGCGCACTACCAGACCAAGCAGATGCGCGACGTCGGCGGGCTGATCAAGGACCTGCCGTACACCGGCCTGTTCCTGATGGTCGGCACGTTCGCGCTGCTCGGGTTCCCGCCGTTCGGCAGCTTCCTCGGCGAGCTGCTGATCCTGTCGGCGCTCGCGGCGTCGGGGCAGATGCTGGTGTTCGCCGGCTTCTGCGCGGTGATCGCCACGACGTTCATCGCCACCGGCCGCTCGGTGTTCCCGATGATCTGGGGCGAGTCACGGATCAAGGCCACCTGGCACAGCCAGCGCCTGCTGCCGCACCTGCCCAAGCTGGTGCTGTTGATCGCGCTGGTGATGATGGGCCTGTACCTGCCGGCCTCGGTCAACACGCTGTTCCGCGAGGTCGCGGCGTCGATGGGGGCGCGATGACCTCGCTGGTGGTCCACGCGGTCGCGCTCGACGACCTGCCGGTGCTCGAGCCCCGGGCCTGGCGCAACTGGGTCAAGGGCGAGCTCCTGCAGGGCGGCCGGCCGGTGATGCTGTGGGGCCGGCGCGGCGAGGCTGGCGTCGAGGTGTCGATCGCGCTGCAGCGCGCCGACCGCGGCCTCGACGTGCTGCGCACCACCGTCGATCCGGCTCACGGCTACTTCGCGCTGACCGAGGTCGCGCCGGCGCTGCACGCCTGCGAGCGCGAGCTGCACGAGACGCTGGGGGTGCGGCTCACCGGCCACCCGTGGCTCAAGCCGCTGCGCTTCCACGGCCAGACCCAGGCCGACATGGCCGCGTATCCCTACTACCGCGTCGACGGCAAGTGCGTCCACGAGGTCGCGGTCGGCCCGATCCACGCCGGCGTCATCGAGCCCGGCAGCTTCCGCTTCCAGTGCAGCGGCGAGCTGGTCCACCACCTCGAGATCCAGCTCGGCTACCAGCACCGCGGCGTCGAGGCGCTGCTCGCCGCGCGCGATCCGCGGCGCTCGATCCCGCTGGTCGAGACCATCGCCGGCGACGCCAGCGTGGCCCACGCCTGGGCCACCTGCGCGGCGCTCGAGCGCCTCGCCGGCGTCGAGGTGACGCCCGCGGTCGAGCTCACCCGCGCGATCTTGCTCGAGCTCGAGCGCGCCGCGATGCACCTCGCCGGCCTGGCGGGCATGGCCACCGACGTCGGCTTCGTGCCCGCGGCGTCGACCTACGGCCGGCTGCGCACGACCGCGATCAACACGACGATGCGGTTGTGCGGCAGCCGGTTCGGGCGGGGCGCGCTGCGGCCCGGCGGCGTCGTGGTCACGCCCGACGCCAAGGCGGTCGCCGCCGCGGTCGAGCTGTTGACCGCCCACGGCGCCACCGCCGACGCCTGCTTCTTCGGCGCGCGGGTGGTGCAGCACCGCCTCCAGGGCGTCGGCGCGCTGACCACCGCGCAGGCGCAGCAGATCGGGCTGGTCGGCCTGGCGGCTCGCGCCTGCGGCGTCGAGATCGATCAGCGCCAGGGCGCCGGCGGCGCGTACGCGGCGCGCCCGATCGCGGTGCACACCGAGCCGAGCGGTGACTGCTGGGCCCGCGCGCGGGTGCGCAGCCGCGAGCTGGCGGCGTCGCTGGCGTGGCTGGCCGCCGCCGCCGGGGCGCTGGGCGAGGCGGGGCCGCTGCCCGCGCCGACGCCGATCGGCGCGCTGGCGCCGTCGCAGCTGGTGATCGCGCTGGCCGAGAGCTGGCGCGGCGAGGTCGTGCACGCGCTCGAGACCGACGCCGCGGGCCGCGTGGTGCGCCACAAGGTGCAGGATCCGTCGCTGCGCAACTGGCTCGGCCTCGCGCTCGGCCTGCGCGACAACGAGATCTCGGACTTCCCGATCTGCAACAAGAGCTACGACCTCTCCTACTGCGGGAACGACCTCTGATGTGGAAGCTGCTCCAGCTCCGCCGCGAGCAAGGCCGCCAGGCGATCGCGGATCTGCGCACCGCGCGGCCCGAGGGCTTCCGCGGCCTGCCGGTGATCGCGACCACGCCGTGCGCCGAGGGCTGCCAGGCGTGCGTCGACGTGTGCCCGACCGCGGCGATCACCGCGCCGCCGGCGCAGCTCGACCTGGGCCGCTGCACGCTGTGCGGCGCGTGCGCGCCGGCGTGCCCGAGCGGCAAGATCGCGTTCACCACCCAGACCGCGATGGCCGCGAGCGAGCGGACCGCGCTGGTGGTCAGCGAAGGCCCGGCGCGGATCCCCGACGTCGACATCGGCGCCGCGCTGCGGGCGCGGTTCGGGCGGTCGCTCAAGCTGCGGCAGGTGTCGGCCGGCGGCTGCAACGGCTGCGAGCTCGAGCTCAACGCGCTGGCCAACGTCAACTTCGACATCGGCCGCCACGGCATCGAGTGGGTGGCGTCGCCGCGCCACGCCGACGCGCTGGTGGTAAGCGGCCCGATCACCAAGACGATGGCCGACGCGGTGCAGCTGGCGTGGGACGCGATGGCCGCGCCGCGGTTCGTGATCGCGGTCGGCGCGTGCGCGATCTCGGGCGGGTTGTACGACGGCGCGCCCGGCGTCGACCGCGGCTTCTTCGACCGCCAGCCGCCGCTGATCTACGTCCCCGGCTGCCCGCCGCACCCGCTCACGATCGCCCGCGCGCTGTTGATGGCGCTCGGGCGGTGACGCCGCGGCCCGCTACGCCCGCTTGCGGCGGACGACCTTGTTGAGCCGCTCGGTCTGCAGGCGCAGCGCGCGACGCAGGCCCTGCCGACCGCCGACCGCGCCCAGGCCCATGCCGTACATCTCGTCGATGCCGCGCACCGCGACGGTCCACATCGTCACCAGGATCGCCAGATCGGCGGCGGCGCGGCGGGTCGACGCCGCGGGGATCACCAGGCCGTAGGCCTCGGAGACGAAGCGCAGGTTGCGCAGGATCTTGACGATGCCGTCGCGATCGATGTCGCCGTGCCAGTAGACGACGCGCGAGACGATCAGCTCCTGGTGGCGGCGCAGGAACTCGGCCATCGAGATCGGGTTGGTGATGCGGCCGGCCGGCTTGCAGATCTCGAGCAGGTCCTCGAGGTACTCGTTCCAGTACAGC
>Ga0075163_10003649_pt1 | contig 20691 bp, 16 predicted proteins | sample JI1023141ADNA_FD_71478 | JGI IMG/M metagenome (GOLD analysis project Ga0075163, IMG submission 71478) | Wastewater effluent complex algal communities from Wisconsin, to seasonally profile nutrient transformation and Carbon sequestration -... | ecosystem: Engineered > WWTP > Effluent > Algae... | reverse complement strand
ACTGATCATACGTTCAGTCATCGCACGCGCCCCTGTCAACGCCGTTCCCGACGCGCCTCCCGCAGCGCTCATGCAAGCGCGCGCCGCGCCTTCACTCCCGACCCGATCCCGGTGCGGGATTCTCCGACGCTGCGACGACGGGTTCGCCGGATTTCGCCACGCCGACGACGCGCGACGCCCACGCGCGCCGCGATCCGCGTCGCTCACCGCGGCACGCCGGTTGCTGTCCCTACCGCGATGCCTGCGATGATGTCGACGATGCGGATCGCTGCCCTGACCTCGCTCCTGGTGATCGCCGCCTGCGGTGGCGGCGGCGACGACACCGCGCTGCCGATCGACGCCGGCGCCGACGCCGCGGCGCCGTGCACCCCGACGCCGGGCGCGCCCGCCGAGCGCGTCGCCACCACCAGCGGCGTGGTCCGCGGCGCCACCGACGGCGCGACGCTCGCCTGGAAGCGCATCCCCTACGCCGCGCCGCCGATCGGCGACCTCCGCCTGCGCGCGCCGCAGCCGGCGCCGTGCGCCGCCGACGAGCTCGACGCCACCGCGCTCGGCCCGCAGTGCCCGCAGCTCGACGCGGGCGGCGCCTTCGTCGGCGCCGAGGACTGCCTGCACCTCAACGTCTGGGCTCCGGCCAGCGCGCCGGCCGCGCCGCGCCCGGTGATGGTGTGGATCCACGGCGGCGGCAACACCGTCGGCTCCGCGGTCGATCCGCTCTACGACGGCCGCCGCCTGGCCGAGGCCGGCGACGTCGTCGTGGTGACGCTCAACTACCGGCTCGGGCAGCTCGGCTTCCTCGCCGACGCCACGCTGGCCACCACCGCCGGCGCGGTCGGCAACTACGGCACGCTCGATCAGGTCGCGGCGCTCGGCTGGGTCCACGCCAACATCGCCGCGTTCGGCGGCGATCCGGGCAACGTGATGGTGTTCGGCGAGTCGGCCGGCGCCCGCAACACCTGCACGCTGCTCGCGGTGCCGGCCGCCGCCGGGCTGTTCCACCGCGCGCTGATCCAGAGCGGCGCGTGCAAGTTCATCGACACCCGCGCCCAGGCCCAGACCACCGCCGACGCGGTCGCGACCGCGCTCGGCTGCACCGGCGATCGCGCCGCGTGCTTCCGCGCCGCCACCGCCGAGGCCCTGACCCGCGCCAACGCCCAGCCGGTCGGCGCGCTCGCGGCCGCGACCTACGGCTCGGTGATCGACGGCGTCACGCTGGTCGAGCAACCCGAGGCCGCGATCCGCGCCGGCCGCCACCACGCGATGCCGATCGCGATCGGCGCCAACGCCGACGAGACCGGCCGCGAGGCGCCGACGACGCTCACCGAGGCGCAGTACACCGCGATGGTGCGCGCGCAGCTCGGCCCGATCGCCGACGCCGCCCTGCAGCAGTACCCGGTCAGCGCCTACCCGTCGCCGCGCGCCGCCTACGTCCGGCTCACCACCGACGCGCGGTTCGTGTGCCCGTCGCGCGAGATCGCCGCCGGCGCCGCCGCCAACCAGGCCGCGCCGGTCTACCGCTACTTCTTCCAGTACCGCGTCAACGCGTTCGGCGCGGTCCACGGCCTCGACGTGCCGTTCGTGTTCGGCACCTTCGGCGCGATCGCCACGCCGAGCGGCCAGCCGTACCAGCCGACCGCCGCCGACCTGGCGCTGTCGGCGGCGATCCAGGGCTACTGGACCCGCTTCGCCCGCACCGGTGATCCCGGCGGCGCGCCGGCGTGGCCGACCTACGGCGCCACCGATCCGACGCTGGTGCTCGACGGCACGGTCGCCACCGCCACCGGCATCCGCACCGCCGACTGCGACTTCTGGAAGCCGTACTACCTGGCGCGGTAGCCCGCCGCGCTACGCTCGCGGCATGCCCGCGCCGCGCCGCTACGCCGCGTTCCTGCGCGGCGTGATGCCGACCAACTGCGCGATGCCGGCGCTGCGCGACGCGTTCGAGGCCGCGGGCTGCACCGACGTGCGCACCGTGCTCGGCACCGGCAACGTCGTGTTCACCGCAGCCGGCACGCCGGCGGCGCTCGCGACCCGCGCCGAGGCCGCGATGACCGCGACGTTCGGGCGCAGCTTCCCGACGCTGGTGTGGCCGCTCGACGCGCTCGCCGCGCTGTGGGCGGCCGATCCGTTCGCCGACCTCGACGTCCCCGCCGACGCCAAGCCGGTCGTCACGTTCCTGCGCGCCGCCCCGCGGCCGGCGCCGCGGCTGCCGATCGCCCGCGACGGCGTGTGCGTCGCGCGGCTCGCCGATCGGATCGCGTTCACCCACTACCGCCCGCACCCCAAGGGCCCGGTGTTCATGCAGGTCATCGCGCAGGCGTTCGGCGACGACGTCACCACCCGCACCTGGGCCACGGTCGGCAAGGTCGTCGCCGCCGGGCGCGCGCGCTGAGTTCCAGGGGGCTCGTCGCCGAGCCCCCCTCGATCCCGGCAAAGCCGGGATCGAGCCTCCCCCCGCGACGCGAGACTCCCGACGCGCCGACCGGTGCTCGACCGAAAAACTTACGCGCGCTGAGCCGCGGCTACGCGCGGTCCATGCCCTCGAGGTAGCGGTCGCTCGACTGCCGCTCGACCATCCACGCCGGGTACTCGGGCGGCAGCGCGCTGACCGCGTCGAGCGCGGCCACCTCGTCGGCCGCCAGGCGGACCTTGGCCGCGGCCAGGTTGTCGACCAGCTGCTCGTCGGTGCGCGCGCCGATGATCACGCTCGCCACCTGCGGCTTCTGCAGCAGGTACGCGAGCGCGATCTGCGCCACCGACACGCCGTGGGCCGCCGCGATCGGCCGCATCGCGTCGACGCACGCGAACGCCCGCGGCTTGTCGACCGGCGGGAAGTCGAACGCCGTGCGGCGCGCGCCGTCGGGACCGCGCTCGCCCGCCGCGTACTTGCCCGACAACAGGCCGCCGGCCAGCGGCGACCACGGCAGGATGCCCAGGCCCTCGTCCTTGCACAGCGGCACCAGCTCGCGCTCGATGTCGCGGCTGGCGATCGTGTAATAAACCTGCGCCGAGACGAACCGCGGCAGCCCGGCGCGATCGGCGATCGCCAGCGCCTTCATCGCCATCCACGCCGGCAGGTTGCAGAAGCCGACGTAGCGGGCCTTGCCGGCCTTCACCACGTCGGCGAGCGCGTGGACCGTCTCCTCGAGCGGCGTCGCCGGATCGACGCCGTGGATCTGGTACAGGTCGACGTGATCGAGGCCGAGCCGCCCGAGGCTCTGATCGATCGCGTCGAGGATGTGGCCGCGCGACAGCCCGGCGTCGTTGACGCCCTTGCCGACCCGGCCGCGCACCTTGGTCGCGATCACCAGGTCGCTGCGCCGCACGCCGAGCCGGCGCAGCGCCTCGCCGACCAGCCGCTCGCTCTCGCCCTCGTGGTAGACGTCGGCGGTGTCGAGGAAGTTGACGCCGGCGTCGAGCGCCGTGCGCAGCTGGCCGGCGACGGCGTCGATGCCGAGCTTGCCGATCACCTCCCAGAAGCCCTTGCCGCCGTAGGTCATGGTGCCAAGGCACAGCTCCGAGACGTAGAGGCCGGTCTTGCCGAGGCGATGGGTGCGCATGGCGCGGACGATAGCAGCGCGGATCCGGGGCCGGCGCGCCGCCGGATCCCGGATTTCTGAGCCTCGCGGGGGCGCCGGTGCAGCCATCCCGCGGGGTTGACCGTGGCACGATGGTTGCTGACCTCCGCCTCGTCCATGCGCGTACTCCCGCTCCTGCTCTTCGCCGCCATCGCCTGCGATGATCCCGGCGCCACCCCCGACGCCGGGGTCGACGCCGCCGTCGACGCGCCGACCGGCCAGGGCAGCGAGCCGGTCGGCGACCTGGTGATCAACGAGGTCGCGCCGCGCGGCGCCGGCAGCGACTGGGTCGAGCTGACCAACGCCGGCGCGCAGCCGATCGACCTGTGCGGCTACTTCCTCACCGACGCCGCCGATCGCCTCGATCACTTCCTGCCGCTCGGCGGCGTGATGCCGCCCACGCCGTGTCCGCCGCTGCTGCTCGCGCCGGGCGCCTACCGGGTGATCCAGCTCGACAACACGCCGATCGCCGACCCGATCGATCCGCTGCACGCGCCGTTCAACCTCGACGTCGCCGATCAACTGCACCTGGTGACCACCGCCGGGGCCATCGCCGACGGCCTGCTGTTCCTGTACCCGCGCGGCCCCGCCGAGCCGGCCGACGTCACGCTGGCCCGGGTCCCCGATCACGCCGGGCTGTTCTTCGCGGTCGCGCCGACGCCCGGCGCCGCCAACCCGCAGGAGCTGCCGTGATCCGCCGCCTCGCACCGCTCGCCCTCGCCCTCGCCGCGCTGGTCGCCTGCGACGACGCGCCCACCTGCGAGCTGGCCGTCGGCGAGCGCCAGGACGCGATCGCCCGGGTCGGCTGCCCCGGCGACTTCGCGGCCCAGGCGACCACCAAGGACGACTCGGTGTTCGCCCGCACCGAGACCATCCTGGTGATCATCGATCGCGAGGACGGCGACGCGCTGCACTTCATCGACTCGACCAAGTACGCGCTGCACTACCAGTACGCCAGCGATCACCTGAACCTCGCCGGCAAGACCGCCGTCGGCACGCTGGCCGAGTTCAACATCCTCAACTACCGCCGCCCCAACCGCCGCTTCGTGCTCGGCAAGCTGGTGCGCTACGTCGATCAAGACGTGCTGACCTACGAGCTGGCCGCCGGCGACACCGCCGACGTCCCCATGATCGTCGCCGCGTTCGAGCGGGTGCGCGGCGCGATCTACGACGGCGACCTCCTGCGCTACCGCGCGGTCTCGGCCGAGCAGGAGCGCCACCTGCCCGAGCTGCGCGCGCAGATCCCGACGATCGCCACCGACGAGGTGTTCCGCGGCCAGGTCTACCAGCCGCTCAACCCCGGCACCGCGTACGGCGTGCTGCGCTTCCGCAAGACCGCCGCGCTCGACGGCACGCCGCTGGCGCCGACCGATCTGGTCGTGCTCGACCGCGTGCCCAACGACGTCGCGATGGTCGCCGGCATCATCACCGCCGAGTTCCAGACGCCGCTGGCCCACGTCGCGGTGCTGGCCCAGACCCGCGGCACGCCCAACATGGGGCTGCGCGACGCGTGGGACGATCCGCGGCTGCGCGGCTTCGCCGATCAGCTGGTCAAGCTCGAGGTCGGACCCCAGGACTTCACGATCAGCGCCGGCGATCCCGCCGAGGCCCAGGCCTACTGGGACGCGCTGCGCCCGGCCACGCCGCAGGTGCCGCAGCACGACTCGCTGACCTTGCCGCTGTTCGACGTCACCCGCACCACCGTCGCCAACGTCGTCACGATCGGCGCCAAGGCCGCCAACCTCGGCGAGATGTACACCGTCGGCGTCGGCACCGGCCACGCGCTGCCGCTGCCGGACCACCCGCTGGCGATCCCGTTCGCGCACTACGCGCGGCACCTCGCCAGCGCCGGCGTGCAGCCGCTGATCGACGCGCTGATCGCCGACTACCAGGCCGGCACGGTCGACCAGGCCCAGCTCGAGCAGCGGCTGTTCGCGATCCGCTGGCAGCTCTACACCGCGCCGGTCGACCCGGCGCTGCTCGCGCAGCTCACCACGCTGGGCCGCGCGCGCTGGGCGGACACGACCAAGATCCGCTTCCGCTCGTCGACCAACGTCGAGGATCTCGCCGAGTTCACCGGCGCCGGGCTCTACACCTCGGCCGGCGCGCGGCTGGGCGACGGCGACGCCGCGCTCGGCAACGCCCTCAAGACGGTGTGGGCGTCGGTGTGGAACCCGCAGGCGTTCGTCGAGCGCGAGTTCTACCGCGTCGATCAGCGCGAGGTGCGCATGGGCGTGCTGGTCCACCCCGCGCAGGAGGACGAGCTGGCCAACGGCGTCGCGCTGACGATCAACCAGTTCTCCGAGCTGCGGCCGGCGTTCTACATCAACAGCCAGCTCGGTGAGGTCTCGGTCACCAACCCGACCGGCGACGCCACCCCCGAGCAGATCCTCTACTACACCTGGTACGAGGAGCCCGAGTACGAGGTCATCACCCGCTCGTCGCTCATGCCGTGGGCGCCGGGCTGGCCGGCCGGCGACGCGATCCTCACCGACGCCGAGTTCGACGAGCTCGCCGGCTACCTCACCGATATCTCGACCCGCATCCGCGTGCGCTACCCGGGCTCGGTCGCCGACGTCGAGTGGAAGCTGATGCCCGACCGCTCGATCCTGATCAAGCAGGCGCGGCCGTTCCGCCAGCGCACCGCGCCGTAGCGGCCGGCGCAGCGACGGTGGGCCACCTCACAGCCGCTGCACCCACGTGTACGCCGGGTGCGCAGGCGCGGGCGTGATGGGCTTGCACAACCGCCGCACGCCGTGCGTCGTGTCGCGCACTTGCTGCGGGCACATGGGTTGCTGAAGCGATCACGCAGGAGGTTCCCATGCGTCTGTTCGCCCTCGCTTCGTTCCTCGGGCTCGCCCTCATCGGCTGCACCGGCACCGACGTCGGCAGCACGTCGCAGTCGATCGCCTGCTACCAGACCGCGACCGGCGTCCTGTGCCAGCCGACCAGCGACGTCACCGGCGCGGCCGTCGACGTCGACGGCGACGGCCAGGTCGACAGCTTCGTCTGCGGCGACACCGCCAGCGCGTCGGACAGCGCGTCGGACTCGACCGACGAGTCGGGCGCCGACGACGGCGACGGCCACCACAGCGGCGGCGGTGACGACGACGGCAACGACAACCCGCTGTCGGACTCCGACGACGCCGACAGCGACTCCGACTCCAACGCCGACTGCGCGCACCGCGACTCGCAGTCGGACTCGCCGTCCGACTCGGACTCCACCGTCGACTCGGCCGACAGCGCCGGCGACGACTCGGTGTCCGACGGCGACGGCGACGGCACCGCCGACGGGCTCGACTGCGACTGCGCGCCGCCGGCCGATCCGCCGCCCACCGATCCGCCGACGCCCACCGACCCGACCACCCCGGTCTGACGTGCGGCGCTGCGCGGTGGCCGCAGCGATCGCGCTGGCCGCGTGCGGCACCGACGCCGCGCCGGCCGGGGTCGCGCGCTCGCGCGCCGAGCTGTTCGGCGAGCGCGTCATCCCGCGCTTCGAACTCGAGCTCGACGACGCGGCGCGCGCGGCGCTGGCGGCCGACCCCAAGCAGTGGGTGCGCGCGACCTTCCGCTACGCCGGCGTCACCTACGCCGACGTCGGCGTGCGCTGGAAGGGCAACCGCTCGCGCCAGGGGCTGCGCGGCAAGCCGTCGTGGAAGATCCGCTTCGACAAGTTCGTCAAGAAGCGGCGCTTCCTCGGCGTGAAGGAGCTGGTGCTCAACAACCTCGTCGAGGATCCGACCGCCGTGCGCGAGGCGCTGGGCTATCGCCTGCACCGCGACCTCGGCGTCGCCGCGCCACGCACCGGCTGGGCCCAGCTGGTGGTCGACGGCCAGGACTTCGGCATGTACCTCGACCTCGAGGCCATCGGCGGCGACCTGCTCGAGCGCGCGTACGGCGACGACGACGGCACGCTGTACGAGGGCGAGTTCGGCTGCGATCTGTACCCCGACGACGCGCCGCGCTTCGAGCAGGACGGCGGCGACGATCAGGGCCACGCCGATCTGATCGCGCTCGCGACCCTGGCCGAGCGCGAGCCCGCGCGGCTGTGGGCCAGCGACGGCCCGCTCGATCGCGCGCGGGTCGCGGCGTTCCTCGCGGTGTCGGCGGTGATCGGCGACTTCGACGGCTACCGCCACGCCCACAACTACCGGCTGCACCACGATCGCACGACCGATCGCTGGTCGCTCCTGCCGTGGGGCCTGGACCGCACGTTCCGCCAGCACCTCGACCTCACCGACTCGGGCGGGCGGCTGGCCACCGCGTGCTTCGCCGACGCCGGGTGTCGCGCCGCGTACGCGGCGGCGGTGGCGCGCGCCGCCGATCGGCTCGAGGCGCTGGTCGCCGATCGCACGCTCGAGCGCTGGTTCGTGATGGTCGACGCCGCCGGCCGCGCCGATCCGCGCCGCCCCGCCGACGCCGCCGAGGTCAAGCAGGCCCGGGCCGCGCTGCGCCGCTTCGTCCGCGAGCGTCCGGCCGAGGTGCGCGCGCAGCTGCCGTGCCTGGGCGCGACGCCGCCGGCCAGCTGCCCGACCGCGCCGCCGGTGGCGTGCGATCCGCTGGCGATCGGCGACGCGACCTTCGAGCTGTGCGCGCCGGCGCTGACCTGGCCCGACGCCGAGGCCGCGTGCGTCGCCCGCGGCCGCCACCTGGCGCGCGTCGACGACGAGGGCCAGGCCACCGCGCTCGCCGCCGCCGCCAAGGCCCGCGGCAAGGACCGCTACTGGATCGGCCTCTCGGACCGCGGCGCCGAGGGCGCGTGGGCCTGGGCCGACGGCCAGCCCGCGACCTTCACGCGCTTCGGCAAGGGCCAGCCCGACGACTTCGCGTGCGGCGAAGACTGCGTCGGCCTGCGCCCCAAGGACGGCAACTGGGGCGACGCGCACTGCATGCAGCGCCGCCCGTTCGTCTGCCGCTGAGCTGCGTTTCAGGGGTTCGTCGCCGAGCCCCTCGTCGCCGCGGCCGGGTCGGCTACCGGCAGATCAGGTTGTTGCCGAAGCCGGTGGGCCGACCGATGTCGAGCGGCGTCGTCGTGGTCTCGACGCCGTCCTTCCAGATCCGCACGCCGCTCGCGCCCATCGTGCCGTCGGCGGCGACCACGTAGCCGTCGCCGCAGGCGGCGACGTCGTCGATCTGCTGGCTGTCCTTGGACGCCACCGGCGCCGGCACGCCGGTGGCCGGATCGAGCGCGCGCAGCTTGCCGAACTGCGACGAGAAGTCGGGGGCGAAGCCGGTCACCGCCACCCAGATGTCGCCGCCGTCGGGCGCCACGTCGACGTGGTTGGCCAGGCCGCCGAGCGCGGCGTTGGTGACCAGGCAGCGGGTGGCGTGGGCGCCGTCGACCGCGACCTCGGCCAGGCAGCCGGTGGTGAAGTCGGTGAACGACGGCGCGGTGCCGATGACCAGCGCGCCGCTCGGCGTGCGCGCGAACAGCCCCACCGGGTTGGGCGCCGGCAGCCGGACGGTGGCCGTGACCGTGTCGGTGGTGCTGTCGATCACCGCGACCAGGCCGTCGCCGCGCGGCGCGAAGTTCTCGTCGAGCAGGCCGCACGCGACGAACACCTGCGCGCCCACCGCGTAGGCCGACACGCAGTCGGGCACGCCGTCGGGATCGCCGGCGATCGCCACCGTGTGGGTCGCGCGGGTGGCGCGGTCGATCACCACCACGCCGGCGGTGCCCAGCGCGGGCACGTACAGCTTGCCGCCGACCGCGGCCACGTCCTGCGGGTTCGAGCCACCGCCGGTGCCGTACTGATCGATCAGCGCCAGCGGCGCGCCGCCCAGCACGGTGACGTTCTCGCCGCTGTCGCGGTTGACGATCATCACCTCGTCGGCGAGCTGCCGCAGCACCGGGTCGCCGCCGGCGACGCCGGCCAGCGCGTTGGTGCGCACGGCCTTGGACGCGACGTCGATCGCCGTGAAGACGCCGGTCGAGGCGAAGTCGCCTGACACCGCGTAGGCCATGTGGCCCGGTGCGCCGGCGTCCGGCGTCGGCTCGTCATCGCCGCTGTTGTCGCCACAGCCGATGGCGCCCAGACCCAGCCCAACCGTGATCGCGATCGCACTCTTGCTCAGTCGTTGCATGTGTCACCCCACGTGACGCGGGGCCAACGACTGCACACGCAGCCCTTGCACCCCGAAGGTTGTGCGAAGGGCCGGTCTCCTGACTCCCGATTCGTCCTACTAGCGGCGCCTTCCCGGTCACCCGGTGGCAAGTTCGTGCCGCGTTCGTCCTCGGTCACAGTAGCGGGGGCTGCGCCGGATTCACACCGGCTTCCCGTCACCCATCGCGTGGTTGCTTGCGTGCTTCGATGTACGCTCCTTGCACAGCGTCTGTAACGGGTGGGCTCGTCGCTGTCAACGTCGGTGAGCGATGGGGTTGCGGGGACTCGCGCGCGGTCGCGTGAGCCTGATACACCTCCCGGGCTCGCTCCTCGCGGGCGTCAAGGAGTCGTTCATGCGCCTTGTTCCTGTCGTCGCGCTCGCGCTCGCCGCGAGCGCCTGCGCCGCCGAAACCGACGAGCGGCCCGCGGAGTTCGCCTACATCGTCAAGGCGATCCTCGCGCCGTCGTGCGCCACCGCCACCTGCCACAGCGCGCGCACCCAGCGCGAGGGCGTCGACCTGTCGAGCGTCGCCGCCGCGCAGGACACCTTCGATCGCATCCCGCTGGCCCCGCAGACCGGCGAGCTCCGCAACTCCCAGCTGCTGTTCGTCCTGGGCGCCCTCGCCGGCGAGGACCCCGGCGAGCTGCGGATGCCGGTCGACGGCCCGCTGCCCGACGCCGACATCGCGCTGATCGAGCAGTGGATCATCGCGGGAGCGCCCCGATGAAGCGCGCCCTCTTGATCGCCGTGGCGCTCGCCGCCACCGCCGGCGTCGCCCACGCCTACCCGCAGTACCAGCTGTCGCGCGAGCAGACCTGTGGCGCGTGCCACCTGTCGCCGACCGGCGGCGGCCTGCTCAACGACAACGGCGAACTCACCGACGAGGACGACGCCAAGTGGGGCGGCGATCCGACGTTCCTCCACGGCGCCAAGGAGCTGCCCGAGTGGCTGCACCTCGGCGGCGACGCGCGCGTCGCGGCCGGCGCCAGCGACCCCGGCGGTGGCTGGGGCCCGGCCGCGTTCCCGATGCAGATCGAGGGACACGTGCAGGCCGATCGCGGCCCGATCAGCGTGGTCGCCGATCTCGGCTTCACGATCCCCAACGAGGACAACCCGATCACGCTCTTGTGGTCGCGCAGCCACTACCTCGAGTGGCGGCAGCACGACACCGGCGAGGGCTGGTACGCGCGCGGCGGGCGCTTCATGCCGACCTACGGCCTGCGCCTCGCCGAGCACACCGCGTACACGCGTCGCTTCGGCGGCACGCCGCTGTTCAGCGAGGCCTACGGCGCGTCGGTCGGCTGGGTGACGCCCGGCGCCGAGCTGCACCTGACCGGCTTCGTCCACGACCGCTGGCAGGAGAGCATCGAGGACGGCGACGGCGCGGCGGCGTACGCCGAGAAGCGCTTCGGCAAGGTCGCGGTCGGCGTCGAGGGCCGCTACGCCAACGGCGCCGAGGACGTCCGCACCCAGGGCGGCGCCACCGCCAAGCTGTGGCTCGACGGCCCCGCGGTGCTGCTGTCGGCCGAAGCCCAGGTGGTGCACCAGAAGTTCGACGCCGGCGGCAAGCGCAACCAGGCGGTCGCGTACCTCCTGGCGTCGTGGTTCTTCGCCCACAGCTACTTCCTCGACGTCGGCCTCGGTCACTACGACCAGGACGTCAAGGTGCCCGACGTCGACCGCGACACCGTCGAGGTGAACCTGCACTGGTTCCCCAAGACGCACATGGAGCTGGTGCTGATGGGCCGGCTGCAGATGATCGCGCTGGGCAAGGGCGGCGACAACGCCAGCTACGGGCTGGTGCAGTTCCACTACCGCATGTGACGCGCCCCGAGGAAGTACCCATGAAATCCATCACCATCGCCCTCGGCCTCGTCGCCGCGTTGTCCCTGGCCGCCTGCGGTGAGCACGGCGAGCCCACCGGCTCGGTGTGCCCGCCGACCCAGACGCTCACCTACGTGAACTTCGGCAAGACGTTCATGGACACCTACTGCGTCGACTGCCACTCGAGCACCAAGACCGGCGCCGCCCGCCACGGCGCGCCGGCGTTCCACGACTACGACACCGTCGAGGGCGTGCGGCAGACCATCGAGCACATCGACGAGAACGCCGCCGCCGGCCCGAACGCGGTCAACACGCTCATGCCCGAGGACGCGCCCACGCCGACCGAGGCCGAGCGCCGCCAGCTCGGCGAGTGGCTGGCCTGCGGCGCGCCGTAGGCTGCGGCTAGCGCTGCACCCGCTCGACGGCGCCGGCGGGCAGCCAGCCCGACAGCGTGCCGGCCAGGCGCACGCGCACCCAGTCGCCGCGGCGCTCGCCGATCGCGAGCTCGGTGCCGGCGGGCAGCGGCGTCGCGCGCGCCACCGGCGCGACCGCGCTGTCGGCGGTGCGCAGCTCGGACGCCTGCATCACCACCGCGTCGGCGGTGCGGCGATCTTCGATCAACAGCGAGATCGTCATCGTCGCCCAGACGATGCCGGCGATCACCGCGACCGGCGTGAGCGAGCGACGCCGCCCGCCGCGCCACGGCACCAGCACCAGGATCGCCACCGCGAACGCGAACGCGCCGACCAAGAGCCGGCGATCGCGCGACCACGCGGCGTGGAAGAAGAACAAGGTCTCGGTGGCCGAGGTCGACGCCGGCCGCAGCTCGGCCGGCAGCCGGCTGCGCACCCAGGCCAGGTTGCGGCGCGCGCGGCCGTCGTCGCGGTCGAGCGCCATCGCGCGGCGGTAGGCCAGCACCGCCGCGCCGAGATCGCCGGCGCCGAGCGCGGCGTTGCCGAGATCGGTGTAGACCGCCGCCGACGGCCGGTTGGCGACGACGCGCGCGAACGCGGCGGCGGCGGTGGCGAAGCCGCGCTGCTTGGCGGCCGGCTCGGTGGCGGCCAGCGCGTCCTGGTACGCGCCGCGCGCGGCGGTCAGCGCCTCGTCGGCCCGGGCGGCGCCCGGCCACGCGGTCGCGACGATCAGCACCAGCGCCGCCGCCGCGCCACGCCCGCCGCCGCGCCGCGCGTCCTTGGTCCAGGCGTCGAGCAGGTCGGCCAGCTCGGCGCGCAGCTCCGACGGCAGCGGCTGGCCGGCCGCGTCGGGCGCGAAGCCGGCGTTCTCGATCCGCGCGATCAGCTTGTCGTCGACGGTGCGCCCCAGCGCCCGCGCGCTGGTCGACAGCGCCCGCGACAGCGCGATCGCGGCGTCCTTGGCCGGCGCCTGGCGCGCCCGCTCGATCTCGGCGGCCAGCGCGCGCAGCGCCGCCTTGACCTCACCGACCTCCTCGCGCCGCGCGGCGCCGCGCCGCCGCCCGAGCGCCAGCCCGAGCAGCGCCAGCGGCGCCAGGTACAGCGCGGCGACGATGGCCCACAGCGCGCCGCGGCCGAGCGCGCCGCCACCGGCGCCCGGCGGCGACAGCGCCAGGTCGACGCCCGCGAGCGACAGCACCGACGACGACTCCGCCGCCGGCCCGGGCGCGCCGCTGCCGGCGGGCTGGCCCACGACCTGGGCGGCGCCGACGACGCTGCCGCCCTTGACCGACAGCGCGATCGGCTCGCTGTGGATGGTCTGGTAGGTCGCCTTGGCCGGATCGAAGTACGAGAACGCCAGCCCGGGGATCTCGGTGGTGTCGGCCGCGGTGACCTGCACCGAGACCTTCCACGTCTTCTGCATGCCGTCGGCCGAAAGCTCGCCGACCGGCGCGTCGGCCGGCACCGCGAACTTGGCCTTGGGCAGCGCGCCCGGCCCGTCGAGCGGCGCCAGGTTGACGGTGTCGAGGCGCTGGTCGCTCTTCACGGTGATCTCGAGCTCGAGCGGCTCGCCGAGCTGCACCACCGAGCGCGACGCGCGCGCCGCGATCGAGTACGACGAGCCGACCGCGCCGGCGAAGCTCGGCGGCTTGTCGGTCTCGGGCACCGGCCGCACCTCGAGCGTCCGCTGCTGGTCCGTCGCGCGGAAGGTGTCGGTGCGCGCCACCGGGAAGCCGAAGGCGTCGCGGCCCTGGCCGATCTCCAGCTCGACGACCACCGACGCCGGCGGGATCACGATCGGCCCGGCCTTGCGCGCGGTCACCTGCAGCGGGAAGCGAAAGCGATCGTAGGCGAGCCCGTCGCGGGTCACCCGGTCCTGCTCGAAGCCCAGCTTCTGCTGGCCCTTGTCGGTGGCGAACTCCAGCACCTGGCGCGGGTTGGTCGGCGTCGGCACCTGCACCGCCAACGTCGAGTCCATGTTGAGCAGCGGCACGCCGAACTGCGGCTCCTGCGGGTTCTTGCGCAACAGCCACTCGAGCTCGACCGGGAACGTCTCGCCGACGTAGACCGGGCGCTGCGGCAGCGTCACCGCGAACTTCATGTCGTTGGTCGTCGGCAGGTCGACGACCTCGAAGGCGCCGCCGCGGATCGGCACCGTGGTCGCCCCCTGGGTGACGTCGACCGCCGGCAGGTTGAACGCGCCGGCCTTCTCGGCGGTGACCCGGTAGGTGAGCACCCAGGTGCCGCCGCCGCTCTGCACCCGGCGGCCGTTGACGGTCACGTTGAAGCCGCCGCGGAAGTCGGCGTCGCCCTCGATGATCTCCAGGCCCGGCACCGTCAGCGATGGCAGCTTGGGCGCGGGCTGCTCCTCGAGCCCGTCGACGACGATCGCCAGCACGAACGGCGCGCCGACGAACGCCTTCGAGCCGAGCTGGTAGCGGCCCTGGGCGCCCTGGGCGTGCGCCGCCGGCGCGGCGATCACCAGCGCCAGCGTCGCCAGCGCGGCGAAGCTGATCAACCGTAGGCCGCGCATCACCAGTCCTTGTCCACGGGATCCGCGCCGCCGGCCTGCCGCTCGCGCTCGCGCTTCTCGCGCTCGCGCTGGGCCTCGCGCTCGCGGACCTGCTGCAGCTGCTGATCCGCGCTCTGCTGCTGTTGCTGCTGTTGCTGCTGCTGCTGGTCCTGCTGTTGCTGCTGTTGCTGCTGCTGGTCCTGCTTGTCTTGCTTGTCCTGCTGCTGCGGCGGCTGCAGCAAGCGCAGCGCGTTCTCGAGGTGCTCGACGGCGGTCTTCTGCGACTCGATCGCCGGACCGATGTCGTAGCTCAGCTGCTGGGACTGATCGCGGGCCTGGGTCAAGGTGGTGGTGGCATCTTGCATCGACCCGAGGGCGCTGCGCACCTCCTGGGCCGCCTGACCGAGCGCCTGTGGCGTCGGGCCGCCTTGCGGCGCGCCGCCCTGGCCGCCCTGCTGTTGCGCGGCGTCGGCCTGGCTGGCCAGCGCCTGGGCGATCGCCTCGGCCAGCTGGCCGTGGGTGCTCTGGCGCTCGATCAGGCCCGGCAGGCGCGCGGCGCGGCCGGCGTCGTCCTCGGTCTGCGCGGTGGTCGTGTCGTCGCGGGTCTCGCCCTGCGCGCGGATCAGCTCCTTCAGGTGCTCGATCACCGAGAAGAACAGCTTCTGCAGCTCGACCAGCTTGGCCTCGGCCAGCTTGGCCGACTCGAGCGGCGGCGCGCCCTTGCCGCCGGCGGCCACCGCGGCCAGCGCCGCCAGCGCCGCGTCGGCCTCGACGCGCAGCGCCTCGGCGCGGGCGAACAGCTGCTTCTGCTGCTCGACCTGCTGCGGGTCGGGCGCGGCCGGCGCGGCGCCGCTGGGGTCAGCGGCCGGCGGCGCGGTCGCCTTGTCCTGCTCCTCGGCGATCAGCGCCTGCATCCGCGCGAGCCGCGCGCGGTTCTTGGTCACGCCGTCGTTCACGCGCTTGGCGCGCTCGGCCGCCGGCAGCGCCTCGGCGCCGGCCTCGGGCGGCGTGATCGCGGCGATCACGTCGCGCTCCTGGGCCAGCGTCACGTCGATCAGCTGGCGCAGCGCGAAGAACTGCTCGATCGCGGTGGCGATCGCCACCAGCGACGCCTGGGCCGCGGTCGATCCGGCGGCGACGTCCTCGGCGGCCAGCGCGTCGGACGCGAGCTTCATCTGCCTCGACGCCTCCTCGAGCGACGGCATCGCCGCGGCCACCTGGGCCTTCACCTTCGCGGCCTCGGCGGCCTTGGGATCGGCCGCGGCGCCGTCGGCGGGCGCCGGCGCGTCGAGCGCCGCCTGCAGCCGCGCCTTGACCTCCTCGAGGCGCGCCCGCAGGTCGATCTGATCGCCGCCCAGCCCGCGCGCGGTCAGCCACGCGGGCAGCGGGTCGTGCTTGCCGGCGTGCGCCGACAGCGCCGCCAGGTAGCGGGCCAGCTCGACCTCGTCGGCGGCCACGCCCTGCAAGACCGCGATCGGATCGAGCAGCTGCTCGCGCGCGCGCTTGAGCGACTCGAGCGCCGCCCCGGTGCGCTGGTGGGCCAGCTCGCCGGCCAGCTCGTGCAGGTTGCGCCGCGCGTCGGTCATCGCCTTGCGCGCGTCCTGCACGTACAGGTCGAGGTTCTGCAGCTGCACCAGGCGGACCTTCTCCTCGTCGCTGCGCTCGTCCTCGGTCTTGCCGCCGATCGCGGTGATCTCGTCGCCAGCCAGGTCGGCGATCGTGCCGACCTCGGCGCCGAGCGTGCGCTGCCGCGTCGCCGCCGCCTCGAACTGCTCCTTGGCCGCCAGCGGATCACCGCCGCTGGCCGCCTGCCCGGCCCACAGCGCGCGCGCCGCGTCGCGCAGCTCGCGCTCGGTGGCGATCGCCCGATCCAGCCGCTTCTCGAGCGCGTTCTCGCCCTGGCCGGCGGCGTCGATCAGCGCGAGCAGCCGCGCCTCGACGCGCTCGAGGTTGGCGCGCGCGTCGGGATCCTTGGGCCGCCGGCGCACGGCGTCGCTGAGCCAGGTGCGCGCCTTCTCGTACGCGGCCATCGCCTGATCGATCGCCGGTGGCTGCGCGGCCTGGGCCGCCTCGGCGCGCGCCACCGCCACCGCGGCCAGGTCGAACGCGGCGCGGAACCGCACCTCGTCGTCGTAGCCGGCCTGGTCGCGGGCGGCCAGGAGCGCCTGCTCGGCCTCATCGAGCTTGCCCTCGCCGAGCAGCGCCACGCCGGCGTTGTACTGGGTGCGCGCCGCGCGCCCGCTGGCGTCGCCGCACGCCACGAGGGCCAAGAGCGCGACGAGCGCGACCATCGCGATCGCCTTCATGCCTGCCTCCGGGCGCCGGCGCCGACCGCCAGCGCCGCGATCAACGCGATCAGCGCGAGCGCCAGCGGCCACACGAACCGCTCGCCGCGCACCCGGCGCAGCGACATGCGGTCGGCCTCCTCGCGCAGGATCGGCTTGACGTTCTGCCGCACGATCGACTCCAGATCGAGCGCCGCCGTGCCGGCCGGCACGTAGACGCCCTTGGTCGCGGTGGCCAGCTGACGCAGCGTCTCGCCGTCGAGCCGCGAGATCACCTCGCGGCCGTCGTGCATCAGCTTGGTCTTGGCGCCGGTCGCCGGGTCGGTGAGCTCGATCGGGCTGCCGGCCTCGCTGCCCAGGCCCACCGCGACCACGCGCACGCCCTCGGCGTTGGCCGCCTTGGCCGCCTCGAGCGGATAGCTCTCGTGATCTTCGCCGTCGGTGATCAGCACCACCAGCTTGGCGCCGGGGCCCACCGGGAACGCCTTGGTCGCGACCCGCAGCGCCTCGCCGATGCGGGTGCCGCCGCGCGCGACGCTGTTCACGTCGACGCCGCGCAGCACCAGGTTGAAGAAGCCGTGGTCCGGCGTCAGCGGGCACAGCGCCGCGGCCCGGCCGGCGAACGCCACCAGCCCGACCCGGTGCCCCGGCAGCTCCTTCACCATCTTGGCGATCTCGAACTTGGCGCGCTCGAGCCGGTTGGGCTTCACGTCCTCGGCCAGCATGCTCTTCGACACGTCGAGCACGATCATCACGTCGGCCGAGAACGACGACGCCATCACCGCCTGATCCTGGCCCTTGGTCTGCGGCCGCATCAGCGCCCACACGCACGCGCCGAGCGCCACCGCGGTCAGCCCGAGGCGCACCACCGTGCGCGCCGCGCTGGCCCGCACCACCAGCCGCGCCTGCATCAGCGGCGACACGAAGCGCGCCAGCGCGTCGCGCCCGCGCAGCTCGAGGATGATCCACACCGTCAGCGCGGCCAGCACCGCCCACGCCAGGTGGATCCACGCCGGATCGCGGTTGGTCCAGTCGGGCATCACGGCAGCCTCCGCAGCGCGGTCGCGCGCAGCGTCACCGCCAGCGCGATCGCCAGCATCGCCAGGCCCACCAGCCACGGGTACAGCTGCACCGGCTCGGCGGTCTGGGCCTCGTCGATCTCGGTGCGCTCCATGCGATCGATCGCGCCGTAGACCTGGCGCAGCGCGGGCAGGTCGGTGGCGCGGAAGTACTGGCCGCCGGTGGCCTCGGCGATCTCGGTGAGCGTGTCCTCGTCGATCTGCACCGGCATCGACACCAGCTCGCTCTGCCCGAACGCGTTCTTCACCCGGATCGGTGCGCGGCCGTTGGTGCCGGCGCCGACGGTGTAGACCTTGACCCCGGAGTCCTTGGCGAGGCTGGCCGCGGCCAGGGGCGCCACCTCGCCGGCGTTGGACACGCCGTCGGTGAGCACGATCGCGACCTTGCTCTCCTGGGGCGCGGCGCGCAGCCGCTCGACCGCCTGGGCCAGGCCGTCGCCGACCGCGGTGCCGTCCTCGGCCTGCTCGGTGACGATCTCGACCTGCCGCGCGGCGGTCGCGAGGTTGGCGTGGTCGAGCGTCAGCGGCGACAGCGTGTCGGCGTAGCGCGCGAAGGCGATCAGGCCGATCGCGTCGTCGGGCCGCCCGCCGAGTCCGCCGCCGCCCAGCACGAACTGCTCGAAGACCCGCTTGACCGCGTCGAGCCGGGTCAGCTCGCGATCCTTGTCGGACAGATCGAGCGCCTGCATCGACCCCGAGTGATCGACGACCATCATGATCGCGATGCCGCGCCGCTTGACCCGGTGCTGGCCGTCGTAGCGCTGCGGCCCGGCCAGGGCCACCGCCAGCGCCAGCGCCGCGAGGCCGTACAGCGCGTCGGGCAACGGCGCCAGCCGGGTGCGCCAGGTCGCGCCGTGCGGCAGCGCCGCCAGCGACGAGAACTGCATGCGCCCCGCGGCGAACCGCGCCAGCAGCACCACCGGCACCACCGCCAGCGCCGCGGCGAGGTACCAGGGGTGCGCGAACTCGATGCCGAACACCGTCATGCGGCCTCCCGGAGCCGGGTGTCCTCGACGAACGCCCGCGCCGCGGCCAGGGTCGCCAGCGACTCGTCGGCGTCGGGGCGGTAGCCGGCGAACTTGACGCGATCGCAGCGCTCGAGGAACGCGGTCAGCTGCTCGCGGTGCGCGCTCGACAGCCCGGCGGCGCGCCGCGCCTCCTGCAAGAACTCCTCGGTCGTCAGCTCGGGCGCGCGCAGCGCGAAGCGCTCCTCGAGGTAGTGGCGGATGATCGCCGACAGCTCGACGAACCAGTCGTCGAGGCCGACCTCGTCGGGGGCGCCGCCGCGCTCGAGGGCTGCCAGCCGCCGCACCGCGACCTCGTAGGCGCTGATGCGCTGCCGCACCACCGCGCGGCGGCGGAACGCGCGCACGCCCAGCACCGCCGCGGCGATCACCGCGAGGCCCAGCGCGATCAGCGCGGCGACCATCCACCAGGCCAGGCCGCCGACGACGATCGGCAGCGCGCCCCGGGCCGGCGCCAGGGTCTCCTTGGCGCGCGCCGGATCGACCGGCGCGACCGCGATCGGGATCTCGTCGGTGAGCAACTCGCTCGTCGCGGGCGCGCCGCTGCCGCTGCCGCTGCCACCGCCGACGGCGCGGCCGTCGGTCACCAGCAGGCGGAACGGCGGGATGCGGTGCTTGCCCGAGCCCGGCGCCTCGAGCGTGTAGGTCTGGACCTCGACGGTGCCGCCGTCGTCGCGCCGCCGGGTGTCGTGGACCCAGCCCAGCGCCGCGAACCGGCCGAGGCCCTCGTCCTCGAACGGCGCCGCCACGGTCACGCCGGGGCCGGCCTCGATCGTCAGCTCGAGGTACAGCGGATCGCCCAGCTCCGGCGCCGGCGGCCACACCTTCACCGTGGCCTTGACCGGGCCGTTCTCGCTGATCTTGGTGATCGCCTCGGGCGTCGGCGTGGGCGGCCCCTCGGCGGCCGGGGCCGCGCCGCGACCGCACGCCACCAGCGCGGCGAGGGCCAGCGCGATCAGCGCCGCCCTCATCGCTTGCTCCGGCGCGCGCGCTCGCGGAAGAAGCGCAGCAGCGGATCGACGACCGAGCCGGCGGCGTCGATCGGCAGCAGATCGACGCCCGACGCGCGCAGGCTCTCCTCGAGCCGCTGCCGGCGGTAGGCCGCGTCCTCGGCGACCCGGGCGCGGTACGCGTCGGAGCGGGTGTCGACCAGCCGGGTCGCGCCGGTCTCGGCGTCCTCGAGCGTGACCAGCCCAGCCGGCACGAACGCCCGCTCGCGGGGATCGGTGACCAGCGCCGCCACCACGTCGTGCTTGCGGTTGGCGTGGCGCAGCACGTCGAGGTAGCCGTCGTCGAGGAAGTCCGACACCAGGAACACCACCGCGCGGCGCGGCAGCACCTTGCGGCAGAACTCCAGCGCCGCGCCGATCGAGGTCGAGCGCCGCGGCGCGCGCGCGGTGACGTCGCGCAGCCCGCGGAACCACGCCCACACCCGGCGCGGCAGCTCGCTGGCCTTCCACCGCGACGACGCCGTGCCCGGCGCCTCGTGGCCGCGCGCGAACACCTCGCGGATGATCCGCAGCGCGTGCTTGTCGCCCTTGCGCGGCGGGATGTAGACGTCGGCGCCGCCGTGGAACAACAGCAGCCCGACCTTGTCGCCGCTCTCGACCGCCGACAGCGCCAAGAGCGCGCACAGCTCGACCGCGGCCTCGAGCTTCGAGCGGTGGCCCGAGCCGAAGTCCTGCGAGTGGCTGACGTCGCACAAGAGCATCACCGTCAGCTCGCGCTCCTCGACGTAGCGCTTGACGTGGGGCTCGCCGGTGCGGGCGGTGACGTTCCAGTCGATCGTGCGCACGTCGTCGCCGGGCACGTACGGGCGCACCTCGTCGAACTCCATGCCGCGGCCCTTGAAGACCGACAGGTACGCGCC
>Ga0075163_10003648_pt1 | contig 20697 bp, 15 predicted proteins | sample JI1023141ADNA_FD_71478 | JGI IMG/M metagenome (GOLD analysis project Ga0075163, IMG submission 71478) | Wastewater effluent complex algal communities from Wisconsin, to seasonally profile nutrient transformation and Carbon sequestration -... | ecosystem: Engineered > WWTP > Effluent > Algae... | reverse complement strand
AGGGCCGCTCTTTTTACGACAAATGGCCCACCTATGACGTGGATCAAAAGCGGACGGTGGTAGAGCTGTTCTTGCGTAACATCGTGATCGGCAAAGACGACGTATCGCTTAACCTCTACACTCTCCCTTTTTTTGAGATGATGACTGATTCGGAACACACCCTAACCGGTGCGGCTACCTGGCGGACGGGCGCGGAACCGAGCTCAGTTTGCCTTTGGCGACGGCTTGATCAGCACGGACATCAGCACCGAGGTGGTGAGCACGCCGCCGATGACGCCAAGGGACGTGGACGTGGTGATGTGGACCCAGTGCTCGATGAGCATCTTGACGCCGATGAAACAGAGAATCACCGCGAGGCCGACTTTGAGGAAACGGAAGAGGCCCATGATGCCGCTGAGCGCGAAATAGAGGGAGCGGAGGCCGAGGATCGCGAAGATGTTGGAGGTGAGGGCGACGAAGCCGTCTTTGGTGATCGCGAGCACGGCGGGCAGCGAATCGAGGGCGAAGACGACATCGGTGGTCTCGATGACGAGCAGCACGATGAACATCGGCGTGGCCATGCGTTTGCCGTTGTGGACGGTGAAGAAGTGGCCTTGGTCGTTTTTCGGGGCGACGGGGAAGAAGCGGCGGAAAAGGCGGACGGCGGCGTTGTGCTCGGGATCGACTTCGGCGTCTTTGCTGGGGAGCGCCATTTTTACACCGGTGTAAACGAGGAAGGCGCCGAAGATGTAGAGCACCCAATGGAAGCGGGCGATGACGCTGACGCCGACGAGGATGAAGACGGCGCGCATGACGACGGCGCCGATGATGCCCCAGAAGAGCACGCGGTGTTGGTAGCGCGGCTCGACCTTGAAGTAGGCGAAGACGAGGATGAACACGAAGACGTTGTCCACGCTCAGGCAGAGTTCGATGAGGTAACCGGCGAGAAACTGCTGGCCGAGTTCGGGTCCGCGCCACCACCAGACGAGGCCGCCGAAAGCGAGGGCGAGGGTGCCCCAGACGGCGCACCAGCCGAGGGCTTCCTTCATCGAGACGACGTGGGAATTGCGCTGAAACACGCCGAGATCGAGGGCGAGCATCGCGGTGATGAAGACGAAGAACGCACCCCAGGCCCAGAGGGGCATGGCGTCGATGGCGGCGAGAAACGGAAACATGGGCGCGGAGCTTGGCCACGCGCGGGCGCGGCGGGCAAGCGGGGAGTTCGCGAATGGAATTGCGCGAACGATATTCCAGAACAGAGGTGCGGTTGGGCGGGGCAAACCGTTTTGACAAGCCGGGGTGGCGCGGTTGAGTCCGACGCATCTATGAAGCGATTTTTCAATCTGTGGATCTGCACGCTCGCGCTCCTGGTATCGTCCGCCGGCGTCACGGCGCAAGAGGCCGCGGCGACGAACTCGGCCGACGCGGAGGCGGCCAACAATCTGGCGGCCGCCGCAATCGTGGCGAGCGGTCGCGCCGATGTGCGGACGCCGGATATACTGGAGCATGTGGTCGACGTGATTCTGCGGCTGTTCAACGTGAAGAGCAGCGGCAACACGGCGACGCATTTCGCGATCAGCGCAGTGTTGCTCGTGTGTGCGATTTTGCTGCGGCGATTTGTGACGACGATTTTCTTCAATCAACTGAAGAAGCTCGCCGCGCGGACGCAGACGACGCTGGACGATAAGCTGTTTCCGGCGATGGAGGCGCCGGTCGCGACGTTTGTGATGGTGACGGGTATTTTTGCCGCGCTGAAGGTATTGAAACTTTCTGAGACGGCGGACCGGAGCATCGCGGACGGCTCGACGGTGGCGTTTTCATTGGTGATTTTTTGGGGCCTGTTGCGGGCGTTTGATGCGATCCTCGATCACGCGGGGGAGATCGCGAAGGAGAAGGAGATGGGGATCGCGGCGTTTATGCCGTGGATCAAGAAATCGCTGCTCGCGGTGTTTGTGGTCGTGGGCGTCCTGCTGGTAATCCAGAGCCTCGGTGGCGATGTGCGGGCGATCTTGGGAGGTCTCGGCATCGGTGGATTGGCCTTCGCGCTCGCAGCGCAGGACACGATTGCGAATCTCTTCGGGTCCCTCGTGGTGGCGATCGACCAGCCGTTTAAGATCGGCGAGACGGTGAAGATCGGCGCGCACACGGGCACAGTGGAGGACATCGGGCTGCGTTCGACGAAGATCCGGCTGGTGGACAAATCGCTGGTGGTGATGCCGAACAAGTTGGTGTCGTCGGAGGCGGTCGTGAATCTCTCGCGCTTTACGCAGCGTCGGGTGGAGCAGGTGCTGGGGTTGACCTACGATACAACGCCGGAGCAGTTGAACGCGGTGGTGGAAGATATTCGGGGCATCCTGCTGGCGGACGCGGAAGTCGATCCGAATTCGGTGATGGTTTATTTCCGCGACTTCAGCGCGTCGTCGCTCGACGTGTGGATCGTCTACACGAGCCGCGATGCGGATTTCAAGAAGGGCGCCGCCCTCAAGCAGCGCATGAATCTCGCGTTTATGCGGGCGGTGGCCGCGCGCGGTTTGTCGTTCGCCTTCCCGACCTCGGTCATGCATCTCGACGGACCGGTGGCCAAACAGTTGGCGGGCGGGAAGGGCTGAGGATGCGCGGGCAGGGCAGGCGGATCGCCAGCCCTGCCAGGTTAGTCCAGCGTCTGGCGGTAGCGTTTTACGCCGATGGCCATCGCAACGACGAGGAAAGCGAGGAGCGGCCAGAGGTGCGGGGCGATTTCGGCGAGTCCGTTTCCTTTTAGCAAAATGCCGCGGACGATGCGGAGAAAGTGCGTGTTGGGCAGGACCGAGCCGACCCATTGCGCCCACTCGGGCATGCCGCGAAACGGGAACATAAAACCCGAGAGCAAGATCGACGGGAGGAAGAAGAAAAACGCCATCTGCACGGCCTGGAGCTGGTTTTTCGCAAGCGTGGAAAACGTGATGCCGACGGCGAGGTTGGCCGCGATGAAGAGGAACGAAACGGCGTAGAGCAGCGCGAGGCTGCCGAGCAGCGGCACGCGGAAAATGAAGTGCGCGGCGAGGAGGATGAGCGTGACCTGGATGTAGCCGACGGCGATGTAGGGGAGGATTTTTCCCAGCATCACTTCGAAGGGGCGCACGGGGGTGGAGAGGAGATTCTCCATCGTGCCGCGCTCGCGTTCGCGGGTGATGGCGAGGGCGGTGATGATCACCATCGTCATCGTGAGCACGACGCCCATGAGGCCGGGCACGACGTTGTATTGGGTGATGTTTTCGGGGTTGTAGTGGGCGTGGACTTGCACGTCGACGGGGCCGGCTTTGGCGCGGAGGCGGGCGAGCGGACCGGTGAGGTCGCGGTCGAGCACGCGGTCGGCGAGGGCGCGGGCGGCCGCCACGGCGGGACCGGTCGCGGAGGGATCGGTGGCGTCGGCCTCGATGAGGAGCACGGGGCGTTCGCCGCGCAGGAGACGGCGCGAAAAATCCTCGGGGATGTTGATCACGAACTGCACTTCGCCGAGTTGGAGGAGGCGGTGCGCCTCGGCTTCGGTGGCGGCTTCGTGCGTGAGGGTGAAGTAGGTGCTGGTGCGCAGGGCGGAGACGAAGGTGCGCGCGAACGGGCCTTGGTCGGCGGAGCGGATCGCGGTGGGCAGGTGGCGCGGGTCGGAGTTGATCGCGAAGCCGAAGAGCATCAGCTGCATCAGCGGGATGCCGACCATCATGCCGAAGGTCACGCGGTCGCGCTTCATTTGGATGAACTCCTTCAGCACGATGGCCCAGAGGCGATGGAAGGTGAAGCGGCGCATGGCGTAGTCGGAGGCGGGGGGCCGTGGGCGTTAGCGTTCGGTGCGGAAGGAGCGGGCGGACGGCGGAAAGCGCGTTGGGGTCAACGCGCTCCACCTCGGAAATTCAGGAGGCGCGATCATGCGAAGTTATCCTTGGCCGTTTCCATCAGGCTGATGAACACGTCTTCGAGGCCGGAGGGGATTTGCTCCCACGTGTGGCGCGGGTCGCGCGCGGCGAGGCGGGCGGCGTCGAGCGCGGCGGCGTCACGTCCGCTCACGTGGAGCGTGGTGCCGAAGGCGACGACCTGCTCGACACCGGGGCAGCCGCGGAGTTTTTCGGCGAGCGCGAGGAGGTCGGGGCCGGTGACGGACCAGGTGGTGAGCCGGGCGTTGGCGAGGACCTCGGCGAGCGTGCCGTGGGTGAGGAGGTTGCCGTAGGCGAGGTAGGCGAGGCGGTGGCAACGTTCGGCTTCGTCCATGTAGTGCGTCGTGATGAGCACAGTGAGACCGTCGGCGGCGAGGCGGTGAATCTCGTCCCAAAATTCGCGGCGGGCCTTCGGATCGACACCGGCGGTGGGCTCGTCGAGCAGGAGCAATTGCGGCGAGTGAATCAGACAGGCGGCGAGGGCGAGGCGCTGTTTCCAACCGCCGGAAAGTTGGCCGGCGAGTTGGTGGCTGCGGTTGACGAGCCCGAGGCGTTCGAGGCTGCGTTGGACGGCGGCGCGGCGGTCGGGGATGTCGTAGAGGCGGGCGATGAAATCGAGATTTTCGCGGATGCTGAGGTCCTCGTAGTAACTGAACTTTTGCGTCATGTAGCCGACGTGGCGTTTGATGTCGGCCTGTTGCGCGCGCACGTCGTAGCCGAGGCAAGTGCCGGTGCCGGCGTCGGGCGTGAGGAGGCCGCAGAGCATGCGGATGAAGGTGGTTTTGCCGCTGCCGTTGGGGCCGAGGAAACCGTAGATCTCGCCGCGGCGCACGCGGAGGTCGATCGCGTTGACGACGGTTTTGGCGCCGAAGCGTTTGGTGACGCCGGTGACGTCGATCGCGTAGGCGGACGACGCGGGGGCGGCGTTGGCGGCGGAGGCGGGCATCGGGACGGCGGGCGGGGGCGAGGGGGCGGGACAGAGAAATGTCCTACTTGGAAACGTCCACGGGTTGGCCGGGGTGGAGGTCGCGGGCGATGGCGACGTCGGTGAAGACGGCTTCGATGAGGTAGACGAGTTTCGCGCGGTTCTCGCGGTTGTAGAGAATCGGCGGCGTGTATTCGGGTTTGGGTGACAGGTAGTTGACGCGGGCGGCGAGCGGCGGGCGGCCGGTGATCGCGACGCGCACGGTGTCACCGGCTTTGAGAGCGGCGAAGTCGGCTTCGGACACGTAGAAGCGGACCTTGAGATTTTCGGGCGGGAGCAGCGCGACGACGGGTAGGCCGGCAGGGACGAATTCGCCCTCGCGGTAGAGTGTGTCGTAGACGAGGGCGGCGCGCGGGGAGGACTGGGTTTTTTGGGCGACGGACCAGTCGGCGCGCTCTTTCGCGGCGGCGGATGCGCTCACATCGGCCTCGGCGGCGGCGATGGCATCGGTGCGGGCGCCGAGTCCGGCGGTGGCGAGCTGCGCGGTGAGTTCGTCGATGGCGCGGGTGTTGCGCTCGTGGGTGAGGCGGGCGCGGTCGATGTCGGTGGCGGCAATGACGTTGGTCTTGAAGAGGTTTTCCTGCCGGGCGAGTTCGCGTTTCGAGAGTTCGGCGGCGGTGCGGGCTTGGGCGAGGCGGGATTCGACCGTGGCGAGTTCGGAGGGGCGCGAGCCTTTGCGGAGATCGGCGAGCCGGGCTTGGGCGGCACGGACTTGGTCGGCGGACTGGCGTTGAGCGGCGAGTTCGCTGGTGCGCTCGAGGGTGAAGAGCGGGGCGTCGGCGGCGACGCGGGTGCCTTTGGCAACGGCGAGCGCATCGAGGCGGCCGGCGAGGGGCGAGGCAACGTAAACGAATTCGCCTTCGAGATAGCCCTGCCACCCGGCGGGCGCGGGGCGCGTGCAGGCGGCGAGCACGAGGAGGGCGAGCGCGGCGGCGAGGCGCGGAAAAAGTGGGCGGCGCATGGCAGGACTACTGGCAGCGCGGGCCAAATCTCCAAGGGCGAAAAACGGGGCGCAGATTCCCGTCACTTGACGCCGATTCGGTGCGTCCTATCACTTTGCTACCCGCGCCATGTCTCCCGTTTCCCCCATTTCTTTGCGTAGTCTCGCCGTCGGCGGCCTCGCGTTGCTGTGGACGGGGGCGTTGGTGGCGCAGGCGCCGTCGGCCTCGCCGTTTATGCCGCCGGCTTCGGCAGCGGCGGCCGCAGCTCCGGCCACCGCGGCGCCGATCCAGTATCGCGGTTTCAGCGAGACCTCGGACGGGGTGAAGTTTCGTCTCGTGGATGCGGCGAAAAAAACCGGAACGTGGGTGAAGTTGAACGAGCACGACACGACGTTCGATGTGACGGTGAAACAGAGCGCGCCGGATTTCAGCACAGTGGTGGTCTTGCACCAGGGGCGCACACTCACGCTGGCGTTGCCGCAGTCGAAAGTTTCTTCCTCAGGCTCCGCGATGCAGAACATGGCGCCGCCTCCGCCGCCGCAGATGACCAACGTGCCGCCGGCCGTGACGCAGGCGGTGGTGGTGAATCCGACGCCGGCCGACGAGCAGCGTCGCTTGGAGGCCGTGGCCTCGGAAGTGGCGCGGCGCCGGGCGTTGCGCGAACAGGCTTCGCAGCAGGTGAACACGCCGCCGTCGGTGCCGATGGCCCAGCCGCAGCCCCCGCAGATGTCGCCGCAGCAGCAGGCGTTGCAGCAAGCGCAGCAACAGGCCCAGCAGATGCAGCGGGCGCAACGGAAGTAAACGCGCGGTTCCCACGCCGCGTGGAAAATATTACGTGCGCCGCCGGAGTGCGCGCGTAGGGTGTCGCGCTGTATGTCCGCCGCGTCCCAATCCATGTCCGGTGCCGCGCCCTCGAATTGGGTGCTGGTGCGGCGGCTGTTTGGACTCGCGTGGCGCTACCGGCTGCACTGCCTGCAGGTGCTCGGCATCCAGCTCCTGTTGCTCACGATGGGCATCGTGGGACTGAGTTTCACGGGGCTCGGCATCGACTACATCCGGCACAAACTCGACCACACGCCGCTCGGGGAAAACCGGTTTCATCTCACGCTGCCCGTCGATTGGCCCCCGCTCCACGTGCTTGCGCTGCTGGCCGGTTTGATTCTCGTGCTCGCACTCGGCCGCGCGCTGCTCAACTACACCTACGCGATCTCGATAAACCTGCTCGTGCAGCAGAAACTCGTGGTCGATCTGCGCGCCGAAGTTTACGAAAAACTCCAGCGGCTGAGCTTCCGGTTCTACGACGCCAACTCGACCGGCTCGATCATCACGCGCGTGACGGGCGATGTGCAGGCGGTGCGGATGTTCGTCGACCAAGTGCTGATGCAGAGCGTGATCATGGTGATCTCGCTGACGGTTTACGTGGTCTACATGGCGAGCCTGCACCCCGGACTCACGCTCGCGTGTCTCGCGACGACGCCGGTGCTGTGGCTGATGTCGGCATGGTTTTCGCGGAAAATTCAGCCCGAATACGCGCACAACCGCACGCTGGTCGAACGCATGGTGCAAACGCTCGCGGAGAGCATCCAGGGAATCGCGGTGACCAAAGGCTTCGGGCGCGAAGCGGAAAACCGCGCGCGCTTCGACGCGGCCAACCAGGCGTGCTACGACCAGCAGACGGGAATCTTTTGGCGGCTCAGCCTCTTCACGCCGGCGATCGGCTTTCTCACGCGCGTGAACATCATGGTGCTGCTTGGCTACGGCGGTTGGCTCGTGGCGCACGATCGCCTGCCGTTCGGCACCGGCCTCATCGTGTTTGCGGGCCTGCTCGAACAGTTTTCTGGGCAGATCAACAACGTCGCGAACATCGTGAACAGCGTGCAGCAGTCGCTGATCGGTGCGCGGCGGGTGTTCGAAATTCTCGACGCGCCCGTCGAAGTGAAAAACGCACCCGATGCGGTGCGGCGGCCGAAACTCACGGGCGAGGTGCGGTTCGAAAACGTGTCGTTCACCTACGACGGTGCCGAGGCCGTCGTGCGCGACATCGACCTCACGGTGAAGCCCGGCCAATGCGTGGCGATCCTCGGAGCGACCGGCGCGGGCAAGAGCGTATTGATGAGTCTGATTCCGCGCTTCTTCGATCCGACGGCGGGACGCGTGCTGATCGACGGCGTCGACGCGCGCCAGCTCAACCTTGACGATTTGCGGCGGAACATCGGCCTCGTGTTTCAGGAGAGCTTTTTGTTTTCGAACACGGTGGCCGCGAACATCGCGTTCGGTCACCCCGAGGCGACGCAGGCCCAGATTGAAAAAGCGGCGCAGATCGCCGCGGCGCACGATTTTATTTCCGCGCTGCCGAAAGGCTACGAGACTGTGCTCGGCGAGAGCGGCAACACGCTCTCGGGCGGTCAGCGCCAACGCCTCGCCATCGCGCGAGCGGTGTTGCTCGAGCCGGCGATTCTCCTGCTCGACGATCCGACGGCGGCGATCGACAGCGAGACGGAGCACGAGATTTTCGAAGCGCTCGACCGCGCCATCGCGGGCCGCACGACCTTTATCGTCGCGCACCGGCTGAGCACGCTGCGCCGCGCGGATTTTATTATCGTGATGGAAGACGGCCGCATCGTGCAGCGCGGCACGCACGAAGAGCTGATGAAGCAGGACGGTCCGTATCTCCACGTGGCGGATCTCCAACTCGTGGACGGACGCGAGTTGCAGCAGTTGAAACTCAAGGAGGGCGTCGCATGAAATTCTTTCGAAAGGTAGGAGCCTGCTTGCAGGCGATGCGTGGGGATCGAGTCGGCGTGGATCGCCTGCAAGCAGGCTCCTACCCAAGGCAGAAAGGCCGCACGTGAAAGAGATTCCCGCGAAAGTCCGTGACCTCGGGCTCGTGCGCCGGCCGGTGGGCGACGACGAGGACGAGGAGCAGTTCAAGCCGCTCGAGTGGGGGCTCATCCGCCGGATGTTCACCTATGCGCGGCCGGTGAAGCGGAAGCTGAATATTCTGCTCGTGCTCACAGTTTTTCGCTCGGCGCAGTTGCCGGCGCTGATCTGGGCTTCGGCGACGATCATCTCGGGGCCGATCGCGCGCCACGATATCGGCGTGCTGCCGTGGGCGGTGCTCGGCTACGCGCTACTCGCGCTGACGACGGACGCGATGTTCCACTGGCGCCAACGCTACGCGCTCGAGATCGGCGAGACGGTGGTGAACGGGCTGCGCGCGGAAATTTTTGCAAAGATGCAGCGGCAGCCGATGAGTTTTTTCCACCGGGTGAAACTCGGGCGTATCATCAGCCGCGTGACGAGCGACGTGGAGTCGCTGCGCGTGGGCATTCAGGATGTGATGTTTGTCAGCGCGATCCAGTTTGGGCAGATGCTCTTCACGGCGATCGTGATGGTGCGGTGCGACTGGGTGCTGTTTCTCATCGTGGCCGGACTGGCGCCGGTGTTGTGGAGCGTGAACCGGCATTTCCGCGTGCGCCTCAGCCACCTCACGCGGGCCTCGCAGGAGAGCTTCAGCCGCGTGACGGCGACGCTCGCGGAATCGGTCAACGGCATCCGCGTGACGCAGGGATTTGTGCGGCAGGAGACGAACGCGGGGCTCTTCCGCGGACTGCTCGCCGACCACTCGCGCTACAACATGGCGCTCGCGCGCACCTCGGCGAAGCTCACGCCACTGTTGGAGCTCAACAGCCAGTTTTTCGTGGCGATTTTGCTGCTGTTCGGCGGCTGGCGGGTGTTCGAAGGCGCGATGACGATGGATGCGCTGATCACGTTCTTCTTCCTCTCGAATTTCTTTTTCTCGCCGATTGCGGTGATCGGCAACCAATACAACCAGGCCCTCGTCGCGATGGCGGGAGCGGAGCGGGTGTTTCGCCTGATCGACACGAAACCCGACTGGGAAGACGCGCCCGAGGCGGTGGCGTTGCCGGCGGTGCCGGGCACGGGCGTGCGCGTGGAGTTTCGGAAAATCTCATTTGGCTATGATCCGGCGAGACCCGTGTTGCACGACGTGGATTTCACAGTGGAGCCCGGCCAGACGATCGCGCTCGTGGGGCACACGGGCAGCGGCAAAAGCTCGATCATCAATCTCGCGGCGAAATTTTATCTGCCCACGCACGGCGAGTTGCTCATCGACGGACGCGATGTGCGCACGATCACGAGCCACTCGCTACACCGGCAGATGGGCATGGTGCAGCAGCAGAACTTTCTCTTCAGCGGCACGGTGCTCGACAATATCCGGCTCGCGCGTCCCGAGGCGACCGAGGGGGAAGTGCGCGCGGCGGCGCGGCAGCTCGACTGTCTCGACATTCTGGATGCGCTGCCGAAAGGCCTGCATACCGAAGTCGGTGAGCGCGGCGCGGGCCTCTCCGTCGGCCAGCGCCAACTCGTGTGTTTCACGCGGGCGCTGCTGGCGGATCCGCGGCTCGTGATTCTCGACGAGGCGACGAGCTCGATCGACGCACTGACGGAGGCGCGGTTGCAGAAGGCCCTCGTGACGCTGCTGCGCGGGCGCACGAGTTTCGTCGTCGCGCACCGCCTCTCGACGATCCGGCACGCGGACCTCGTGCTCGTGCTCGACCAAGGCCGCGTGATCGAGCGCGGCACGCATGCGGAGCTGCTCGCGCGCGGCGGACACTACGCGGCGCTTTACCGGCAATTCGTGCAAGTGGACGAGCGCGCGTGATCCGGCGCTCCCTCTAGAAAGTTGAAGATTCTCCTAGGCAAATGCCCAAATCTCCCTCTAGAAGTGCCTTGCTTTCGAGGGAAAGCATCTTAAACCCAAATCCACTATGGCTAAAAAAGCAGCACGTAAACCTAACGCAGCATTCATGAAACCGGTCACGCCGGACGCCGCACTCGCGGCCGTCGTCGGTGCAGCCCCGCTCCCCCGCACCGAGCTCACCAAGAAGCTCTGGGCCTACATCAAGAAGAACGGTCTCCAAGACAAGAAGGTGAAGACCCAGATCAACGCCGATGACAAATTGAAGGTCATCTTCGGTGGCAAGAAGGCCGTCTCGATGTTCGAGATGACCAAGCTCGTCTCCGGTCACGTCGCCAAATAAGGCGTCGCTCATCCACTCTAGGCCGCCCCGGAAAACCGAGGCGGCTTTTTTGTGCCCGTCCTTGCACGTGAGAATCGGCCGATGAACTGGAGCGACTATGAGGCGATTTGGCGGAGGCAGCCTCTGCCGGTTGGGGCGACGGCGGACGTAGCGGCGCTCCGGGCTTCCTTCGACGGGCAGAGCCGGAAAATGGCGGCGACTTTGCGGGTAAGCGACTTTGCGGAGGCGCTGGCTGGGGTGGCCGGGATGATCGCGTTTGCCGCGATCTGGTGGAAAATGGGTTGGTCGGGTTGGCCGGTCGGCGGCGCATTGGTCTTGGTTGCACGGGTGACGTGGGTGTTTTTCGGGGAGCGCAGGCGGGTGCGGCAAACCCGGCCGACGGCGGATGCGCCGATGGTGTGGCGCGTGGAGGCGGACATCGTGGAATTGCGCCGCCGCCGCGAATTGGTGCAGCGGATTTGGTGGTGGTATCTCGGGCCGGTCGCCGCGGCGGTGGGCTTGGTGGTCGTGGCGTTTGTGCTGAGGGCCCAGGCTTGGCAGCGGGAGGGCCTGATCCTGTTTCTCGGCGGATTTACGCCCTTGTGGCTGATCACACTCGGCGTTGCCTGGTGGATCAACCGGCAGGCGCTGCGGCAACGCATCGAACCTCGACTCGCGGAATTGGAGAAACTGCGCTCAGCTTTGCTCACGCCATGAAACTAAAACGGATTGCTGCCTTGCTGATCGGGTTGGTGGGAATGTTGCGAACGGACGCCAAGCCGCCGGCCGATCTGCAGGACCGGCTCGATGCCTGGATAAAAGGTGCGCCCGGCGGCGTCGCGGTCGCGTGGGTGGATGCGGATGGCGCGGTCTTTCAGCAGGCGGGGAAATTCTCCGCGGAGGATGCGCGGGCGATCACGCCGGACACGCAGTTTGAAATTGGGTCGGTGACGAAAGTGTTTACCGCGCTGCTGCTCGCGGAGAGCGAGCGGGCGGGGAAGGTTGCCCGCGGCGACTCGGCGGCAAAGTTTCTCCTGCCGGCCGGCGACGCGGCGCAGCCGGCACTGGCGAAGATCACGCTGCTTTCGCTGACGACCCATGCGGCAGGGCTGCCGCGTCTGCCGGCGAATATCGGAGCGAATCCCGACGGGAATCCCGATCCGTATGCGAAGTATGACCACGCGGCGCTGGTGGAAGCACTGCGGCTGCACGGGCCGGTCGCGACCGTCGGACGGAGCGTTGCGTATTCGAATTTTGGTGTCGCGGTGCTCGGCGAGGCGCTCGGCGCGGCCTGGGGCACGAGTTACGCGGAGGCGCTGCGCGAGCAGGTGCTGCGACCGCTCGGCATGACGGCGACCTCGGTCGGGTTGGCCGGGGTGGCGGCGCCGGCGGAGTTGGCGCCGGGGCATGCGGGCAATCGGCGGGTGCCGAATTGGACCTTTCTGGCGTGTGCGCCGGCGGGTGCATTGCGCAGTTCGACGCGTGACATGGCGCGGTTGTTGACGGCGTGTCTCGCGGGTGAAGTGGGTCCGCTGGCGGCGGCGATTCGCGCGACGACCGTGCGGCAAAGGGCCAACGAAGAGGCCGGCGGCGCGATCGGGCTCGGCTGGATGTTGACGGAGGATGCGGAGCGGCCGGTGGTGTGGCATAACGGCGCGACGGCTGGCAGCCGCGCGTTTTTCGGATTCTCGCCGAAAACGGGGGCGGGCGTGGTGATACTGGCCAACGTGAGCAAGAACGTGGTGGCGCCGGGCTTCGCGTTGCTCGGGGCGAAACCCGCAGAGCCGGTGAACCCGACCGTAGACAAGGCCGGAGAATTTGTCGGGCGCTACCCGCTCGCGCCGACGTTCGCGATCGACATCACGGAAGCGCAGGGCCGCCTTTTCCTGCAGGCGACGGGGCAGCCCCGGTTCGCCTTGCGGCCGGTGGAGGCGGAGCGTTTTGCGGTTGGCGGGGTGGCTGCGGAAATTTCGTTTGAGCGCGGCGCGGACGGAAAAGTGACGGCACTCACGCTCCATCAAAACGGCCGCGATCAGCGTGGCTTGCGCGGCGAGTTGCCGCCCGCGGCCAAGGAAATCGCGCTGCCGGCCGAGACGCTCGCGGAGTATGTGGGCGAGTATGCCGCGAGTCCGCAGTTTGTGCTTACAGTGAGGGAGCGGGCGGGCGGGCTGACGTTGCAGGCGACCGGGCAGGGGGCGAATCCGCTGTTCGCCTCGGCGCGCGACGAGTTTTTCCTCAAGGTCGTGGACGCGCGGATCAGTTTCAAACGCGACGCGGCCGGAAAAGTGGACGGACTGGTTTTGCACCAAGGCGGACGCGATTTACCGGCGAAACGGAAGCCGTGAGTGGCCGCCGCCTGGGGGCTCATCGCAGTTTCTCGCAAACCCACGGGCAAGATGCCCGTGCCACGTTCAAGAAGACTGAGATTCACGGCCTTCGGCGGCGGTGCGCGCCTTCGGGATTGCGCGCCGGCGGGCGAGCGGGTTCGCTCGCGGGACCCCATGCTGCAGCACCTGAGCAAAGTTCAAATCGTGGTCGCGTGGAGCGTAATATTCTTCGCGGGTGTCGCGGGCGGTTGGTTTGGCAAGGGAAGGGAACGGGAGCGGGTGCTGACCGAACTGAGCGACGATACCAAACGCTGCGCGGTGGCCTTCGAGGGAGCCGAATTGCGGCGCCTCACGGGTAGCCGGGCCGATACCGAGAATCCGGTTTATGCGGCGACCAAGCGGCGGTTGATCGAGCTGCAGGCGGTGAATCCGCGCGTGCGGTTCGTGTATATTTTTCGATCCGTGCCGGGGACAGACAAAGTGATTTTCCTCGCGGATTCCGCGGTGGTCGGCGCGAAGGACGAATCTCTGCCGGGCGACGATTATCCCGAGGCGGCGGAGTCGCCGGGGTTGCAGGAAATTCTGAAGACGGGCCGGGCGACGACCGAGGGGCCGTTGGCGGACAATTTTGGGACGTGGATCACCGGCTACGCCCCGATCGACGCGGTGCCGGCGGGCGCAGCGGGCTCAACGAGCCGGCAACTCGTGGGCCTGGATGTCGACGCGGACGATTGGAACCGCGGGCTGTGGGCCGCGGGTTTTCAGTGGGCGTTTTATATCTGGATGCTGCTCGGAATGCCCCTGGGCGCGTATCTCGTGGTGCGCCGGCAGCTCGAGCAGCGCGAGGCGATCCGCAATCTCTCGGAGGCGATGGAGCAGAGCCATTCCGCGCTCATGGTCGTGGATCTCGAGAGCTGCATCGAGTATGCGAACCGCGGCCTGTGCCAGCAGATCGGATACTCGCGGCGCGAACTCATCGGGCGCAAGTGGCGCGACTTTCAGGTGGCGGAGACCTCGGCGGATACGTTGGCGGAGCTGGTTTCGACGGTGCGTTCGGGACGGCCGTGGGAAGGCGAATGGTTTAACCGGCGCAAGGACGGCACGGTTTATCCGGTGCGCGGGGTCGTCACGCCCGTGAAGCGGCGCGACGGGTCTCTGTCGTGTTTTGTCGCGGTGTTTGACGACATGACGGAGATCAAGCGCAAGGAGGCCGAGTTGCGCGAGGCGCGCGATTTGGCGCGGGCGGGCGATCAGGCGAAGGGGCAGTTTCTGGCGACGATGAGCCACGAGGTGCGCACGCCGCTGAACGGCATCGTGGGGTTCACCAATCTGCTGCTGGATACGGAGCTCTCGGCGGAGCAACGCGACTTTGTGCAGACGATCCGCTCCAGCAGCGAAGCGCTCATCCAGCTTACGGGCGACATTCTCGACTATGCGCGGATCGAATCGGGCAAACTCGCGCTCGAGCCGGCGCCGTGCGATCCGCGCGAGTGCGTCGAGGATGCGCTCGATCTGCTGGCCGGGCCGGCCGGGGCCAAACAACTCGAGATGCTGCACTGGGTCGACGACGGGGTGCCGGCTTCGATCATGGTGGACGGGGGGCGTTTGCGGCAGGTGCTCGTGAATCTCGTGAACAACGCGGTGAAGTTTACCGAGTGCGGGACCGTAGAGGTCACGGTGAGCGTGGCGAAGGAAGACCGGCGCGCGTTGCGTGAGCCGGGCCAGGCGCCGCCGGAGCGCGGGGCGGTCGCGTTGTTGTTTGCGGTGCGCGACACGGGGATCGGCATCGCGGGCGACCAGTTTGAAAAACTCTTCCGCCCGTTCAGCCAGCTCGACGGCACGAGCACGCGCAAGTTTGGCGGCGCCGGCCTCGGCCTCGCGATCTGCCGGAATCTCGTGAACCTCATGGGCGGGGAAATTTCCTTCACCAGCGAGCCGGGACGCGGATCGGTGTTTTCCTTTGTGGTGGCGGGCGCGGTCGTAGAGGCGACCAAACCACCGACCGATCTGACGGGGTTGCGGCTCGCGATCGTGGCGCGGCCCGGCGGCCTGCGGAGCGAATGGGTGCGACTGGCGGCGCGCTGGGGCGCGGTGGCGGTCGAGGCCGAGACGGCGGCGCACGTGGCTCCCGACGCATGGGATTTGGCGCTCGTCGATATCGACGAAAAGCTTTGCGCGGAGTTGATGGCGCCGGGAGCGACGCTGCGCGGACTGCCGCCGGAGCGGACCTTTGGTGTCGTGCCGCTCTCGCTCTCGACTGATCGACGCAACGCACTGCGGGCGCATTTCCGGCTGCTGGTGAACAAGCCGGTGCATCACGAGCCGCTGCGGGTGCTCCTGGGCGGCGTGACTACGGTGTCGGCACCGCCGATGCGACCGCCGACGCATTTCAAACTCCGGGTGCTGCTCGTGGAGGACAATCCCGTCAACCAACGCCTCATGCAGAAAGTGCTGACCAATCTCGGCTGCGAGTGGACGGTGGCGGCGAACGGTCGGCTGGCGGTCGACGAGCTGACGCGGGCGCAGGGCGACTACGATGTGGTGCTGATGGATCTGCACATGCCGGAGCTCGACGGGCTCGCGGCGATCGCGGAAATCCGCGAGGGCAAGGGGGGCCTACGCGCGAAGACGGTGTGGATCGCGGCGCTCACGGCGGATGCGCGCGATGACCAACGCGAACGCGCGGCGGCGGCCGGGGCCAACGATTATCTGACGAAGCCGCTCAAGCTGACGGAACTCGAAGCGGCGCTGCGGCGGTATCGGGCGGAGCGGCGCGACGGGAAGTAGGCGAGGTGGGGCAACTCAAACTGAGGCGGGCGGGCCGCACGCGCTCCCGAGCTATTCTTCGAGCGCGGCGGCGATCTGTTTGCAGGACGTCTTGAGAATTTCGAGGCGGGCGAAGCGTTTGTTGTCGGCGGGCACGAGGTGCCACGGCGCGGCGGGGCGGTCGGTGAGGGCGAGCATGTCGCCGACGGCGGTTTCGTAGGCGGCCCACTTGCGGCGGTTGCGCCAGTCCTCGGCGTTGATCTTGTGCTGCTTGTAGTCGGTCTCCTCGCGATGGCGGAAGCGGCGCAACTGTTCCTCTTTGGAGAGGTGTAGCCAGAATTTGAGGACGATGATGCCGTGTCCGGTGAGCTGGGCCTCGAAGTCGGTGAGCTCGGCGTAGGCGCGTTTCCAGTCGGCTTCGCGGCAGAAGCCTTCGAGGCGCTCAACGAGCACGCGGCCATACCACGAACGATCGTAGATGGTCACGCGGCCGGCGCGCGGGATGTGGCGCCAGAAACGCCAGAGGTAGTGGTGGACCTTTTCCTCGTCGGTGGGCTTCGCGATCGGAATGACGCGGAAATCGCGTGCATCGAGGGCACTCGTGAGCCGACGGATGGCGCCGCCCTTGCCGGCGGCGTCCCAGCCCTCGAAGACCCACACGATGGAGCGACCGCGGTCGGCGGCGGCGCGGACGGCTTGGTTGAGGCGGCCGAGCCATTTGTCGCGCTTGGCCTCGTAGTCGATTTCGGAGAGCGACTGGTCGAGCGGCAGCGCGAGGAGACGGCGCAGGCCGGCGGGGCGCAGCGGCACGATGCGGCGCGGCGGCGCGGGCGGGGCGAGTTTTTTCCGCGCGGCGAGATGGGCACGGAAACGCGTGAGCACGTAGCCGGCGACGGCGAGATTGCGCGTGCGGGGGTCGGTGGCGTCGATCACGTGCCACGGGGCGCCGGGCTTGTGGGTGGCGCGGCGCATCTGCTCGGAGAGACGCGCGCGGCGCTCGTAGTCGCGGTTGTGTTGCCAATCGGCGGGGGTGACGCGCCACGCGGTGTCGGGATCGCTCTCGAGGGCGAGGAGGCGGTCGCGTTGCGCGGTTTTGGAGAGTTGCAGCCAGACTTTGACGATGAGGGCGCCGTCGGCGGAGAGGAGGCCCTCGAAGTGGGCGAGGCGGCGGAGGTTTTCGGCGAAGTCGGCGAGTTCCGGCGGGCTGTGCGGATCGGCGCGGAGGGCTTCGGCGTGCCAGCCGCCAGCGTAGATGGCCATGCGACCGCGCGGCGGCAGGCAGCGCCAGTAACGCCACATGGGCGGACGCTCGCGCTCCTCGTCGGTGGGCTCGTGAAACGCGAAGGTCTCGACGCCGCGCGGGTCGAGCCACGCGTTGAGGAGATTGACGACGTCGCCTTTGCCGGAGGCCTCGTCGCCGGCGACGACGAGGATGACGGGGAAAGGGGCGTGTTGCAGCGCGACCTGCATCTGCACGAGGGCGCCACGGAGCGCCGGGACGCGCGCTTCGTATTCTTTTTTGGGGAGGCGCTGAACGCCGGTTGCCTTCGCCATGGACGAGAGGAGTGGCGGCGGCGCGGAGGGTTGTCGAGGCTGGGGAGCTACTTCGTGGGCGCGGGACGGTTCAGCATCGAGCGGGACGAGACGCCGCCGGTGGGTGAGAAGGAAAAACTGCCACCGCGGTCGAGGGTGGAAAGCCAGTTGGCTCCGCCCGAGCCGAGGTAGGCTTCGCCGAGCGTGGGGCCGAGCGTAGTGCGAATTTGCGCACGGAGATCCTGGCCGAGGGTTTTGAGCGCATCGATTTTCTGCGTTGGAGTGAGATTGGCGTTGTCGGCGATGCGGCCGGCGGCGGCGCTCGTCTCGACCGGAAGTTGGGCGAGGCTCGCGACCGTGGCGGGCGGCAAGGCGAAGCGGCGCTGCAGATCGGAGAGGGCGCGGAAATCCTCGCGTTGGGCGAGCTGCCAGGCGGCGTAGCGGTCGGCGCCGAGGGCGGTGCGGAGGTCAGCGTGGAGCTGCGCCTCGGCGACGGTGCGCGGTTCGTTGCCGGTGAACACGACCACCATGCCGGTGGCGGGGAATTTCTCGTCGAAGGTTTTTTGCAGATCGTAGACGGCGCGGAACTCCGCGTCGGTGCCGTCGAAATAAGCGAGACGCGTGGCGAGTTTTTGGGCGGTGGCGGAGGTGCGGAGATCGAGGGCGGTGCGTTCCTCCGGAGTGAGGAGAGCGGCGAGGTCGCGGTCGTGTTCGGCTTCGAGGACGCGGCGGCGCTCGGCGGCGGCGGCCGGATCGCCGGGGAGGGCTTGGCCGAGCTGGGTGCGGAGGTCGGCGTAGTCGCGTTCGAGGGTGGCGAGTTGCGCGGCGCGGTTGTCGGGGAGAAACAGATACGGTTCCAGCTCGGCGGCGGTGAGCGCCCCGGCGCGGCCGAAGAGGCGGGTCATTTCCTCACGCTCGGCGGTGCGGAGGCTGCGCAGCTCGGCCTCCTGTTCGGGAGTGACGCGATAGCCGTGGACGCCTTGCCACCACGGCAGCGGAGGCGTGGCGGCGCGCAGCTCGCGGTCGCGTGCGCGGCGCGGGGCTTCGATGACGGCGCGAACGGCGGCGCGAACGGCCTCGGCGGGGAAGCCGAGGGCGAGGAGACGGTCGCGCAGGGCGGCGGGGGCATCGGAGGCGGGCTGCGCGGACGGAGCGGAGGCGAGGGCTTGGGCGATGGTGTGAGCGGATTCGGATGAGGGTGAGTGAGCCGCGAGGGGTGGAGTGATTCGCGTCGATTCAGGCGTGCGGGGGAAAACAAGCCACGCGAGGAGGGCATTGGCCACGAGGGAGAGCGCGAGGAGGCCGGAGGTGAGCGCGGAGGTTTTCATGGCGCGGTCATTTGCCCGGCGGGGGCGGAGCAGGTGGGCGGGCGACGGGGCCGACGCTTTGAATCATGGTGCCGCCGCCGGTGAGGTTGACGCCGGCGCCATTGACCACGAGGTCGAACCAGAAAACGTCGCGAAGATATTTGGCGGCGATATCGGCGCCGAGTTGGGCGGCGACTCGCGTGCGGGTGTCGGCGGCGAGTTGGGCGAGGGCGGCGGTGCGTTGGGCGGGCGGTTGGGCATCGTCGGTGACGATCTTCCAGGACGAGGCGGCGGTGGCGGTGAGGAGCGCGGTGATATCGCGCACGGTGGGCGAAGGGAGATTGGCGGCGACGGCGAGGTCGGCGAGGGCGCGGACGTGGGGCTGCGTGGAAAACTCCCAATCGGCGAAGCGGGCATCGCCGAGCGCGGCGCGGATTTTTTGGGTGAACTCGGGCTGGTTGTCGATAGACGGAACGCGTGTGCCGGGCGCTGGATTGGCCGGGAGGGAGGTCTGTTGGTCGAAGGATTTTTGGATCGCGTAGATCGCGCGGTATTCCTCCTCGGTGGCGTTGAAGGCCCGCATACGGGCGGCGAGGCGCGACGCGGTGGGCGAGGCCTGTTGATCGAGGAGGTCGCGTTCGGCGGGAGAGAGCAACGCGGCAAGGTCGCGCTGGCGTTCGGTCTCGAGAAGTTTTTCCCGCTCACGGTCGGCGGGAGTGCGGACGCGACCGAGTTCGTCGCGGAGTTCGGAATTCAGATTGCGGTAGTCCTGTTCGAGAGCGTCGAGGAGAACGGCTTTTTCCGGCGAGAGAAACGCGTAGCGGGCGGCGATGCTGCCGGTGGGATCGAGGGCGGCGGGACCGAGCGCAGCAAGGGTGGCGGCGCGAGCTTCGGCAGCGAGGTCGGCGAGTTCTTTACGCCCGGCGGGTGTGAGGTGGATGCTCGGATCGTAGGTGGGCGGGCGTTTGGCAAACTGCCACCACGGGAGCGATTGGGAGGCGGCGGTGAGGAGTTCGCGGCGGCGGGTGTCGTGGCGGGCGTAGATTTGCGAACGGACGAGGGCGTCGATCGCGGCGGGCGGGAGGCCGAGTGCGCGGAGATGATCGCGGAGGGCGGCGGGGGCGATGGTCGCGAGTGAGACGGGTGACGAAAGGGAGGGCGCGGCGGGCGGGGTGAGTGCGGGCGCGCGAGATGTCGCGGGTGAAGGAGCGCGCGTTAGCCAGAGCGCGAGGAGGGTGGCGTTGCCGAGAAGTGAGGCGGCGAGGAGGAGCGGGCGAAGCTTCATGGGTTGCTCGCTCAGCCGCCGGGGCGCGGGGTGGGGGGCCTCAGGCTTTGGAGCCAGGAGCCGCCGTAGCTTTTGTAGGCTTCGTAGCCGGAGGGGCCGAGGACGGCGGTGATCTTGGCCTGCATTTCGGTGTTGAGGGTCGCGAGTTGGGCGGCGCGGTCGGCCGGGGTGAGGTCGCGGTTGCCGTAGATCGCGCCGAGGCGGGGCTGCGTTTCCTGGCGCACGGTGTAGAGCTGGTTGGCCGTTTCGGGCGCGAGGCCGAGGCGGGCGACAAGTTGGGTGGACTGGCGGTAGTCGTAGTCGGTGGCGCGTTCGTATTCCTTGGCGCGGTCGGGGCCGAGGGCGGCGCGGATATCGGCTTGCAGTTTGCCCTGGGCTTCGGAGCGGGCGCGGGCTTGGTCGGCCGGCAGCGATCCGTAGGTGGCCGGGTGGGCATCTTCGAACTCACTTTGGAGCCGGTAGAGCGCGCGGAACTCGGACTCGGTGACATCGAAGGCGGAGAGGGTGTAGCGGAGGTTGTTGGCGACGTTGCTGGCGCGGAGGTTGTAGTCCTCGAACTCGGCGGGGGTGAGCACGGTGGCGAACTCGGCGAGCTGGGCTTTTTCGAGGGCGCGGATTTTTTCG
>Ga0075163_10003647_pt1 | contig 20698 bp, 24 predicted proteins | sample JI1023141ADNA_FD_71478 | JGI IMG/M metagenome (GOLD analysis project Ga0075163, IMG submission 71478) | Wastewater effluent complex algal communities from Wisconsin, to seasonally profile nutrient transformation and Carbon sequestration -... | ecosystem: Engineered > WWTP > Effluent > Algae... | reverse complement strand
AACGCATTAAGACTAAATGGTTTGATTAAAATCTTGCGCCCGTTTTCGCTTTCTAGCTTTGTCTTTAGCTCAATCGGAGGACGGTTCCTTGGTTTCATCGCCTTTATGTCGGCTGCTAATATCTGGCTTCCTTCAACACTTAAAAGCAAACCTTTCCCCATCTTCGGCAAGTCATTAAATGAATCAGCTCTAATTGCTTTTAAACCGGAGTTCTCAATTTTTATATCGGTGATAAATGGTTCCTTTATCGCGGTTCCATCCAACAATAACTCCAGATTATGATTGGCTTCCGGTTTGAATTCCAGAAGCGATTGATTTTTCAAAACGCTAATTCTCATTGTTGCTGGCACATTAGTGGTGTAGAGTGTCAAAATTGCGATGATCGTCCCGATAACGCCAAAAATCGTATTTGATGCATTGCCGCCAAGCCACTTAAAAGTCATATTTAGTCCAATCGTTTTGTTTCGCAGAGTTACAAGTCTAAACGGCTATCTAAGAGCACATATGAAGTCGATCGTAGCAGAGAGCGTGTTCTCTACGCCGGATATGCTTCTGTTCATCGAAAAGTTGGCAAAACAATTCACTAAAGCACTGGCTATCGAGAAGTCGGGTGGAAGCATTGGCTCGGCGAGTCAATGAGCATACTTGCTCTAAGGTGTTTTTTGTTTAGCCCGAGCCTTTATTGGTAAGTGTCTTAGTGATGCTCAAAGGACCAGCGAACATAATGCTCTCACTAATATAATAGCGTCCAGCTTTAGCGCTAGTCCCTGACAAAGTTTGAGGAGCTCTGTCGTAAATCATCATATAACCGATGGCTGGAAACATTGTATTGAAGTGCTGCTCCTCATTTGATCCTGCGGTGATCTTGCCTTTATAGGTTTGTATGCTTTGTTCGAAATCTAGACGCAATCGATTTAGATTAACCGAATATGTATCTGTTGCCATCAGGCGTGAACACTACTGGTGTTCCATCGAGAATAAGGCGAAACTTGTTTACGTAGTGCCGAGCTGTAAAATTGTGTAAAAGGCAATTTCGCAAGCTGTAGACTAGTTCTCTATGATTTTTGCACGTTGGTGGCATGCATTCGTCAACGAATTTGAGGAATCGTGCAGTAACGCCTCCTGTTTGATTGCTACCGGCATAAAAACAGCCCAAAAGATCGATCCCGGTGAGCACACACATTGCGCCCGCCCATGGTGCAGATGATTTACCTGGCCTAAAGCAAGTCTGAGACTCTCGCCTCAATTTGTATAATGTTCCGAATTGTCGGCAAAATGCCGCGTCTCCGGAAGAATGCGGCGCGCTTCGTCCAGCTTTGCTTGGCGGTTTCGCAGGGTCTTCAAAAAAAAGATCAAGGTCTGACTTCCTAGGCGGCATACTTCATTCCTCAGTACGAGACGTGGCTATTATTCTAGCGCCCCCTTGAAGTATCTTTATAAGTGTGCGTCTGACTTGGCGGAATAAATGGCGAAGATTGGCGAATTAAATGGCAGATGTTAGCCTCCAAAAGGCTGACAGGGCTTGAACGCGCTAAACAATTCGCCAAGAATGGGCAAATAAATCGCCAAAAGTCGGACAAGTAATTCGGCAATTCACAACTTCCGCCGCACAATTGGAACGGTCGGATGCACCAATCATAGTGCAAATTACTGCACTAAATAGCCTGCAAAGTCACAAGTGTTCTTCAGCCTCTTGCTGCTGAAAATGCGCATCAATGATTGGCCGCCAATGTTCTCTAAACGCTTGAAACTTTTGAACGAAAGCAGGATAACTAGCAAGCCATTGCTGTGAATCAAAATGTCCGCTTGGATGAAAAATTGTGGTTAGAAATTCCATGATTTTTCCATGACAGCTGCACATGTTAAAGAAGCTCATCACAAGAAAAGTTTGATGACCATCAGCTTTATCTAGATCGAAATAGCCAAAACGATGAACCCAATCATCGTCTAGCGAAGCACGTTTGGTTACAGCAAAAAATGAGGGATGCACATCGAGGCAATCAATCTCATACGTTTTTACTAATTCAGCCGGAAGCAGCTCTTTTACAAGCTTCCAAGCTGGAAAGGCTGATACGTAGCGTTCTCTCGCTTTATTACTTGTTCCTGCTTCCATCCAGCGCTTTGCGGCGTCCTTATCGACATACATACGCGCGATAAAGGCGCAGATCTCAAGTGCACGGCGGCTAAAGTTACTTGAGTCTGTGATATGTCCGCGCATTAGAGTCATAGTGCCCGCTATGGCCTCGTGTTTCATCCAGTGCAATGAATGGAGCAACGCAGGTATCTGGTTTGCATCATCGAGCATTACAACAGGCTTTAGCGAAAGTTCAAAGAATACGTCATACAGATTTAGCAAGTCGTAAACCAGTTCAAACGATTCACCCAGGACCTTCTTTAGTCCTTGGAAATTTTTTTCCTCTTGATCTCGCAAACCATCTAAGAGCTGTTCACCCGTTGGCTTTTCTTTAACCATTTGCTACTTTCTTCTAACTGTTCAGCTTTATTGTAATAAAATCCGGTAAGCCTTTCAATTCTCTTATAAAACTTGGCTTTACTGGCATTTGAGAAGCTCCCTTAGTCTTTGCTCGGCGCACCTGGGATTTATTTGCGTGGACAGAATAGTATGCTTGGCTAGTGGTGACTTTGCACTATAAATGGTGCAATATACGAATGCATGGCATGTGTTGAGAGAAAAGGGCTTGATTTCGACTATGTTTTTGACCGAGCTGGTAGATCCATCAGCAGACTTGCGAATTTCGTCCAGGTTTAAGTAAGGTCTGTAGGTCAATAGATGGGTCTTCAAAGAATGCCGCAATTTTTTCATCCAGGTTCATGGCGTACCTCTGTTGTCGTTTGAAAGCGCGCTATTATTTTATCGCGCCTTGGCAGGGACAACAGGAATGCCCGTTGTTGTCACCAACTAGATCGAAAAATAACGACTCAAATTTGATGTGAACATTTATCGTTCGCTTATTTCTAAAAAGAGCTTAGCAGCCATCCAAAGTTGGCTAAATAGGCTTCATCTCCACCCACTACGCAATTTACAAGATCTGGTCCATGCTTTAGCTGGGGATCTAAATAAGCCTCTGTGGGTAGCTGGATGAGGCACAACTGACATAAAAAATTCATTGTATCGACGCTGTCTATAAAGGTCTCGAGAGCTTCAAGCTGAGCTAGCTTGTGACTATCTGTAGGTCGTTGAGAACCACCGCCTTTCAGTTGAAGTATTTTGAGTTGCATTGAACTCCAGAAATGGCTCACAAAAAATCTAAAAGGGCTATCTACACCGACGCTGATAGAACTGCTAAGGCGATTGTCTTTGTCCAAGCCACCTTGCTGGATTATTGTGGAGATCATTTTTTTGTGAGACTCAAAAGTGATGCTCTTCAACGATTCAGTTGCTCTTGCAACAAGACTTCTAAGTTTAGGATCCGCCTGTTTCAAAATGGTGAGATGCCAAATTGTCCAGAGTTGGAGTTCGTCCCCGTGATAGTAGTGAACGTAATCAAACGTCTTTTCTAGTAGTCGAAGATTGCGATAGAGTGGGTTCGCGCTAGACATGGCCTGTAATGCGGAGTTTTTGCTCACCCAGGATAGCCCTTCTTCTTCAACCATGCTGCACTTTGAATCGACAAGTTGAACAAAGGTGGCTTTGTCAACATTGCGATTTCTTCGCTTCCAGAGTTTTCTTACAAATTCTCCGAGCGAAACCTGTGAAGATAGATCGATCGCGGAGTCGACAAATTTTTCGAGAATACATCTGGATTCAAATTCATTATTGTCTGAGCTCAGCCCGTACTGGTGCTTTATCGCCAAGCCGATTGGATCTGGATTTGTTGCTACAACGAATATAAAGGGCAGACCGCGCATGTTAAATAGGATTCGGAGCTGCTTTAGCGCTTCAAATGCTTCTCCAGGATCACACCGATCCAATTCATCAATAAGAACCCAAATTGGATCTTTTACGTTTTCGTATATGTCATGCAGGCTGTCTTGTATTCGATCTACTTTTGTGTAGTACTCTTCCAAAACTGCCACAGGCGGTCCAGCTTTCCATGCCGCTGCGAGGTCCTTACTTGCCTGAATTGGATCTATTCCGACAAAAGCTTTCGCAAACCATTCTCCAAATTGATGATTTTGTTTGTCAGCGAGTGTCGCCAGTCTTTTGATCAACTCAGCTTGTTTTTTTTCAGTGTTTTGAGGAGCGTTTTTTATGAGTTTATAGATGAGAGCAGGGATCACTTCCATAAAACCGGCATACTTATACGCATTGAAATAGATTACATCCACTTTCTTCGTAGTTAGTTTCTTTTCCAGTGCTGCCAAGAGACTGGTTTTACCGCTCCCCCAGCTACCAAAAAGCCCAATCGTATGTGGAAGGCTCAATCCCACGTGAGTCATTATTTCTAACAACTTTGCTGTACAGTAATCTTGAGTGCCTAGTGAGTCTTCTAATGCCCTGGTTCTCAGCCAGACTAAGTCATTATCTGGTTTGTTTTGGATTGGCATGATAATACCCCTGTTTATTTTCAGTCAGTTAATTCGTCAACAGTTAGTGTTAAGAAGCCCGAGTTGTTCCAGTAGGCTATCGGAAGGTCATTGGCTGTGCAGTATAGGGATCCATCATCTGCTAGCTCAAGAGTTTGGTGTTCGTTGCCGATTTCAAATATGTTGCCATCTTTGCCGATTTTTGCGATTAACGAGAACCAGCGATCTCCAGTGTTTAGCGGACGTAGGCTTTCGACTTCGCGGAAAAAAGGACGCTTCCACTCCTCTATTGAATTTAAATCCCAGCCAATTGGACTTGCTTTTATATCAGCGTCAAACCAGTCGCCGCTTGCTCTCAATAGATAACTCTTACCGGCTTCGAGCACTATGCCAGTATTGCCCCACCATTCGGCAGCGTTGATTATTGCAGTTTTAGACATCGCGTTAACTCCCGATTTCTTTAGCTGTTGAAGAGTTATGATGGCGAGAGGTGGCCGCTGAATATTGTTTGCACGATAATTGATGCAAAAAGCATGAGTATGACACATTCTTGACCTAGGATGAATGTCAACGATTTGAGGCTGGTCGAAGTTCGCTCCATTCATGCGAACCAGAGATCACGGATTTTAATTGATGTTCTTTGGCGGGCTCGCTTGTTCGTACAAGTCTCTCAATATCCTTGTAGGGTATAGAGTGGCCGAGTGGTCCGCGATCAATGGGTGAAAAATCTATTGAAGTGAATCCATATGGCACATCTGGATATTTCCATTCCATATCAACATCAGATGCCTTGGGGTATTTTTGAATTTCACCAGAACGTTGATGCCCGTGCACGCCGCGGGAAAGCCGCAGCGGTATATCTTTATGAGAAATTAAAATCCAATTGCTTTCTGCGTTTTTCCGAATCAAGGGTGACCACGCCCTTAATGTTCCTGCATCTATATCGGGAGAGCTTAGAACAATCGACTTGTACTTACGAGGTTCCTGATTGTTCTGGTCAAATCTTGAGACCAAGCTCCACATCGCTAGCCGGTTTCCCATGCTATGAGCAACTACAACCACCTTTTCGGGACCAATTCTACTGTCTAGGTCTCTCAAAAATATTCTTAAGTCAGGCCAACTCCATTCGACGTTGCATTCATCGGAGGTATACTTCAGCGTTTCATTTTGAGACGGCCAGGAAAACAAAACCACAGGGCATTTAAACTCTGCTTCAAGTCTGGCCGCGGATTCCAATGAGCTCTCAAAGGAATTATTGTAGCCATGGACAAACAGCACCATCTGCTGTCCCTCAGAAAGAGCAATCGTAGACTCTAGCTTACGAAAAAACTCAAGCTTGTCTGGAAAAGTCTCAATGCTGGTTGCTGAAGCTGGCACCGGCTGAGGATAACCAGGGTCCTTGAGCTTTACGTTTGATCCCCGCCACCCCATATTCCAGAGATCGCCGACAATGGAGCTGTCATCTTTTCGTCTGCCAACTACTGCATGACCAATACCGTACTGGCAAAGGTTATTGTAGCGGCGCTTCTTTCCATAAATTATTTTGCCTCTCTGGTTTTCTGGCTGGCGGTTTGTTACAAAAAACACTGGCAAGTCAACACTGGGAGACATCCATTCTGAAGCCTTAACTGGTGAAGCCAGAATAAGTATTGCGGAAGAAAAGGCAGTAAGCGACGTTGCAATGCAAAGTTGCTCGAATGTCTTTGTCCACATTTTAGTCACGATATTGCCTCGCTTGTCCATCGGTTCGTTGGTGACTGGTGTTCAGGAGAACACCTAACATTGGCTTTTAACTGATTCTCCAAGCCTTTTTATCGTCATATTGGATTTTGTTGCTTTTTACGGAGATGTGAAAGTGTTTGTCGTGTGGATTGGAACCAGCATAGGAGCGCCAGACCCACGGCGAGACCGTGCTATTTATAATCCGCTTGTTCCAAATGATGTATTTGATCCTAGAATCACGGCTCTCCACAAGTTTATCTACAATTTGCTGGGCTTCGCAGCCGTTGCCGGGATCGTTCGTGATGTCCATAGCCGTTACTACACCCACAGCACCATCGTTAACCCAGGGATTGTGGTCCGATGCAGACCCCTGGGACTGGTGTGCGGTATCACCTATAGTGCCATCACTAGCCTTCTTTCTATTGGGGGCGTGAAGATTGATCTGCCGTCTTAGAGTTAAAAGACTCTCTGCGACTCGATAGGTCATAGTTTTCCTCTCTTAAGGTTTGTATTTGCGCATATTGCGCAAACTAGCGGACTCCGTTTTTACGCTTGACGAAAGTATTCGAGCTGTTTTATGGCTCTAGCTGTTTCTTTGGACTTAGTCCTGAACCACTGCATTTTTGAGTTTAGCTATTGCGTTTGAAGATATACCGTATTGGTTTCCCTTGAGAATCTCTTTGATTGCTCCTTCTTTTGGTGGAGATTTATCTAGCATTCGACCAATCTCATAGGCATTGTTAAAACCGGGATATGCTGCATCGGCGGCTTTGAATGTCTGGGCGGCTTCAGCGATTTTACCGCTAATAATGAGATCAAAGCCTTTATTTTCAAGGTCTTCCGCAAGATCTGATTTACTTCGACTTTGCTTCAAATCGGCCAATCCGGTTGAGCCAGCACTCTTGAGGGCTGGTTGTGTTGAGTTGTTTAGGTCCGATATAAATTGCTGGGCCTCGTCTTTGCTCAGGGCCAATCTAATTAAATGAACTGCAACTGCTTGTCTTGCAGGCTCTTTGGATAGTAAGTCTGGCATTAACGAATGCACAAAGGTGAAGTCGCTACGATTTTCAGCTCGTTGTTTAAGTTGTGATTCGACACGAGCAATCTCGCTTTCCAGCCGAATTCTGTCACGCGTCGCCTCTGAGGATGAGTAGCTAGTAAAGACTGCTACTCCTGTGGTGATTAGTGTGCAGACCCAACTGAAGATAAGGGAAGTTGTTTCTTTCATTAAAGCAGTCCTACACACAGCTTGTCAAACGTTCTTTGTGGCTTAAATGTCATAAAGTTCGCTCTGGTCATACAGAGCTTTATCTAGTGATACTGAGCCGACTAAAAGGCAATGCCCGCAGCAATCGCAAGAGATTGGTCAACGAATTTAGCAATCTCGGCAATGGTGGCAGCAGTTTGTGCAGCGCGTTCAAGGGAATCTAATCGTCTTTTCACTTCTTCTGCTAGTCCTTTAAGCTGAACTACTTTTTCTTGAAACTGCGAAGTGCGTGCTCGAAATTCGTCGTATACCAAAATGGACATTAGCGACCTTAGCTTCTTTGCCAAGTCGGAATACTCCTTTCTCAAAGCATCACTATTTGCGCCATTGTTAGCTTCCTGTGATACAAAATTTGTTCTTTCTGTTAAGTAGACAATTAGATCAAATTCTGTGTTGTTGATCGTGATCATGTATGACATTTAGAATTCCTCTATTTACTCTTTGAAATCGTCTTTAGTTCTTTAACTGCTTCAGCAACGCGATTCGCTTCTTCCAAGAACGAACCAATTGACTGGCTCAAGTCACGAAACTCTTCTTCCTCTTCTTCTCTGCTTTGTTTTTTTGTCAGCAAATCCAGAAAAAATGGTTTACTTTCCACTTTCTTGACCAACTTGGTATACGCTGTCTCAAGGCTGGTAATCATATCCACTGGGTTGATCGCTTCGATTTTGTTTAATCTGTCGGAACACAAAATTGTTTCAGCAAGAAATGCCTTGCGTTTTGAATCATCCATCATTTGATCTTGTGCTTGTGTAGGTGTTGCGGGCGGAGTTCCGACTTTGTCGACATAGACTCTATTGTAATAATCGATACGATATTGCAAGGATTGTTTCGCTGATTGCTTAATTAGTGAGCTATCTAATTGCGTGATTTCTTTCTTGAAGGCTTCGATCAGACCTGGTACGCATTTTTTGCTTTCAATTATTGATAGCCGGACCGAATTCTTCTGCTTGTTTTTTAACCAGTGAGTTGTCACTATTCCGCCGAGTGTCGAAATTGGCCCAGCATATTTAGCGAATTCGGCTGATTTCTGTCCAGATAGACTTCCTACATGATTGGAAATAGATTGCACTGAATCACCTATTTCCTCAACAGACTTGCCAGCTCGTTGTGGCGCATCTGATCCGGCTAGAGCAGCCAATCCTTCTCCGAATTTACCAAGCGCTTTGAGCGCTGATATTCTGACTTCTATATCAGCTGGGCTGAATTTGGCTATCAGACCAGTTGGTCTTGTCGGGATGACACCACCAGCCCCTGTTACCCCCGCCGGCAATATGGGAGCATTTTCAAACATTTGTTCAGTTGGTTCAAATCTAAGCTTGTCGAAATAACTTGTCCTTTCTAGGCTGTTCAGCTCTTCATAGTAGGATTTAACGGAGGCGCTAGACTTAATTAAGGCAGCATCGAATTCTTCGATTCTTTTGTTTACCGCAAGAGTGTCGCAGCCTGTCAGGAGAATCGATGTTGCTGCTAAGGGCAGGATAAATTTTATGGGTTTCATTTTTTTTGATTACTTCTTCTTATGATAGTGCTGCTGTTTTAAACTTCTGTGCATATTTGGAGAATTTTGGATAAGCCGTTAGACCACCATTAACCAGGCGCCTTATCTTGCGCCAGCAAAAATCTTCGTCCCATTCATCGCCGGTGTTATAGGCCCTTTCTGCCCAGGTACCTATGCCGTGATCTTTCAGGTACCAGACTAAGGCTCTTACTGAAACGTCATCATCAAGTATTTTTGAAGGAGAACCTTCTAGGTCCACTCCTATAGCTTCTCCGCAGCTTCTGTAGTTTCCACGGCCAGTTAGTTGAATGAAACCGCCGCCGCGATACTTGAACCCATCACCAGGTTTGTTATTTCCTAAACTTTTTCTTCCTTCGTATTTGTCGAAGTAAGATTTCTCGCCACTCTCTCGGACAGGCTTGAACTGAGCACACTCAACCCCGATCGTGGCTAAAGTAGCAACCTGAAAGCTGACCTTATTGACTTCGAAAGCCTTCATTTCTTCAATGATTATGGGCCAGTACTTCTCGACGTTCTTTTGGGGCGAACCGATGATAGAAGTAATTTCATCTGGAGTGATTAACATGGGACTTTCCTTTTCGTTTTGTCATGACCAGGCCGCTTTAACTGAATTGATATACCGAGTTTCTCTTGCTTTCTGCGTGCTCGGATTTGTATCCACATAGACATATGAATTCATGCGATTGACCTTGAACTCAAGTAGGGTTGTTGTGTTTGGGTAGAAGATTTTCGGTTGATTCGGTGTTTGATTGCTGGGGTCGTAGACGACAATGTTTTCGAGCCCAGTAAGACAGTAGCTAATGCCTCTATCAACCTTTGGCAAATGCAGTTTGATTGCTAGTAGGACATCTTTGCCGAGTTGTTTCTTTGCGTCATCGAGAGCTGCATGTACCTTGCCTAAGTCCACCAAGAATCTTCTGTATGATTTATCTATAGAGTGTTGATAGAACTGGTCGCAAATGTCGGCGGAAACATCGTCACTGAGCCTCTTTAAAGGATCGCTAATCTTTGTAAAGTCTAGAAGACCAAGTAAGGACTTTGATCCTTCCTTTTTGTTTGGCTTAGGCGTCTTTAGTTCATCTGCGGTACTAACAAGAAATTCCAAGCGGTAGTCAGTGACTGGTTTTCCAAAGTCGTCAGTGACCCGGACGATAAACTGTTGGTATTGAATTCTCCCCTGGGTTGTATATACAGCTGCTGTTTCTTGGTTAAGCCGCGTTCTTAGGGCAAGAAAATCTGAACCGTCAATGTCCTTAGTGCTCAATGCTTCACGGATTGTGTTGTGAACGTCACTATTTTTCTTCGCCGCTTCATCGACAATGGTGGAATGATTCGGGGATTCAAATACTCGAAAAGCTGTTTCGGAGATGGTTTGAAGTCTATCGAAATCGTATTCGCCCTTACTGAAATTAAATGTGAATCTCACCGTATCGAGATTTGCACCGGCTATTACGACAGTACCGTCTGTACCAGGCTTGTTAGCGACCTGCTTTAGTCCGTCGTACTGCCCGTGCCCCACAAGTACCGTAACTTGGATTTTGCTTGCTGAGTAGAACTGTTTTTCGTGTACTACATCACGCTCTGCCAGTAACCATTGATAGGGGCTGGCCAGTTCTAGACCAGTGAGTATTTGTCTGCCAGTCTCGAAAAAATTGCCAATTTCTTTTCTTCCGGCGGCAAAGCTACCTATCGCACTTTTACCCATATGGGCTAGAGGTGAGCCAAAATTGGCAGGTGCTAACATGACAATCCTTTTGATTGGGCACTTGTCCAAATTGTCACTGTAATAACGACTTATGAAGTCTCTTACAACAAGTCCACCTGTTGAATGAACTATCACATTCAGCCTAGAGCCATCTGGCGACAGATTGTCGGGACCTATCAGCTTTTTTTCTATCAACCGGTCTCGAAAACCGTCTGTTACATCATCAAAACTCATATTGTCTTCCCTGGACTCATAGTCTAGGAAGTAAATATCGCTTGGTTGAAAAATGTCGGACAGTGACGCTTTAAGACCGGAAAAAGACTGGCTACAGTCGCTCCAGCCATGAATCAGTATAAGTTTCTCAGTCACTAAATTTCTCCTTGCGATCTTAAAACATACTTGGCGAAGAGATTTGAGAATCCTTTTGGTAATCCCGGTCTTCGCGCGTGGTTGTCGGTAAAAGTGATAGCGTAAAACCTCATTTTTGTTGTATTCGGCAAGATTGGTGGAGCATCCAAATTTGACTGTAGTGACTTGCGTGATTTACAGGTAATCTCATGACCTAGGCGTGTGATACCATCCACGATGGCGCGATGCGCCTCGTGTGGAAAGACTAGCCATCTAAGATCGCTGAAAGGACTTGGCTGTTGGAGTAAAGCCAAGCAAAGTCAACGGACTTTGATCGCGCGAGAACAGTGTATCTAGATTGGGCAGGGCCGTTGGCCTACACAAAATTTGCAGAGCACCTTAAACTGGTGAGCTGCGAGCTTGAACGAAAAACGGGATGCCTGAATGTGGATGATTATATACAGTGCATTGCAAGCGACATTCAAAAAGACGCTGATCATTACACGATTTAATCTTTCTCGTTGTCAATTCACTCGGTTGAGGTTCTGGTATTAACTCGCGCCGTGGATGCGAGGCTGGAAATAGTGATTGAAAGGCGTTTAGATAGAAACTTCTATTCGAGTTTGTCGAGAGCTTCAAGAAGTCGACTATTTTAGTTTGGAGAGGAGAGTCAAATTTCTTGATCTAAGTGGACGCCACTGCCAAATTTTTCTAACAACATGCAGTGCCCCGCTGGATAGAATTTTCAGTCGAAACTTAAGGGGCATTATCGGACTCAGTTATAATTCGACTGAGATGCATTGACTGAAACTTCTTGGATATTATTGAGCCACTTTTATATTGATTTAGGAACCGCAAATAATGACGGATAGGCGCTATCAGGTTTTTGTAAGCAGCACATTTACGGACCTTGAGAAAGAAAGGCAAGAAGTTATGCATGCTCTTTTAGAGTTGGACTGCATACCATCAGGTATGGAGCTTTTCCCTGCTGCAAATGAAACACAATGGGGACTTATTCAGCGAGTAATCAAAGATTCTGACTATTATGTATTGATCATAGGCGGCAGGTACGGTTCCATTGCTCCTGATGGGACTAGTTATACAGAAAAGGAATTTGACTTTGCCTGCACATTAGAGAAACCAATTCTTGCTTTTCTGCACGAGGATCCAGGAAAAATAATATCTGACAAATCTGAGAAAACAGAGTCGGGACGAGCTAAGCTTCTTGATTTTCAGAACAAAGTCAAAGACAAGCAGCTCTGTAAATATTGGAATGATGCTTCCGATTTGGGCTCAAAGGTCAGTAGAAGCCTTATTCAGCTCATCAAGAGCAGTCCAGCAATTGGTTGGGTCCGCGGAGATCAAGTGGCTTCGCAGGAGGCGAATCTTGAAATAATACGTTTGTCTAAGGAGGTTGAAGCATTACGTGGCGAGCTTTTAACAAATAGACAGAAAGCTCCTATTGGTTCCGAAACGCTTGCGCAAGGTCAAGATCTATTCAAGTTTACTTTTTATGCTGAAGGTTCTGAAGATGGCTATTTGGGTTGGGTTGACTTGAGCCAGGAAGCCTCTGTTAGCTGGAATAGCATTTTTTCTGTAATTGGACCGCTATTGCTAAAGGAATCCTCAAACGATGCATTACGTTCTGTGATCAATAAATGGGTAAGAGAGCTTCTGCTTCCGGAGAAAATCAAAATAACTGAAGGTCTGCAAAAATACAGTGACTTTAGGCGTTGTGCAATCGCTACGGACCATTTTCATACCATACTGATTCAATTGCGCGCTCTCGGGCTCATCAAGCAGAGTGACAGACCGAGAAGTGTAAAGGATACCGAAACTTATTGGTGCCTAACGCCGTATGGCGATGAGACTTTGACAAGGTTACGTGCAATCAAGAAATCACCTACTTGTTGATTCTTCTGCTGAGTTAGCGGTCTGAGTGCGTTCTCTTTCGTTTTACAGATCTGATGGAGGGGCAATGCCAAATGGTTTAGCGAGCGGATAATCAGATTGTCTCTTTATGATTAGGATAACTCAATAGGACAATGGCACCGTGAATGACAAACAATTTGAGATCTTTTCCAAGGAAGTCTTGAGGAAAGTACACGAGCTAGACGGATGCGAGGTTTTAGACTCATGGCATAATCGGGAGGTTGATGGAGTATCTGGTGGCAAGCATCAGATAGATGGATACGTGAAAATCAAGCTTCCTGGAGATGTCTTGGAGATTTATATAGAAGCGAAGAATTGGAGCACTCCTGTTAGTAAGCCGAACGTAATGACCTTTGCGGGTGTCTTAGCCGACATACCTGGCAGCAAGAAGGGCTTAATTGTCTCTCGGAAGGGCTTTGATGAAGGAAGTATATGGCCCGTTTGTGAGAAACTTGGTATAGGCTTATGGACGTTGGATAAGGTGGAAGAAGATGGGAATAGCGCCCACTTTACCGTGGAAATGGTTCAGGACGGAATTACTGGGATTGAGGTCTGGTTTGATCAAACATTTGGAGAAGAAGAGTTCAGAACCATATGGGATCAGCCTGATGAGCAAGTGATCTTTTATAAACCAGACGGTACTGCTCTGGGGACTAGATCTTCGTTATATCGTGAAATGGGAAATCGGGCGAGAATGACAATAGCCCCTGGCGAAACTATTAGCGTTAGCTTCCCTGATGGCAGAGAGACGTTCTTGAGAGCTGCAGATGGTAAAACGGTGAGAGTTGTTTGTGTGCAAGGTCGCCGTGAGCAACACACTTCAGTAGCAACCGACTTTATTCGGCTGACTCATATGCTACGCTCCCTTACGAATGACGATCGATATTTTGTGGATCAGAACGGCAAGGTCCGGCGATCAGATGAACCGATAGATTTGGTCTTCGATTTCCCGGCCGATGAAAACGGATATTACAAAGCGATTCTTCAGATTGGATTGAAGAAGGACGCATAGTGAATCGGCGCGTCTCATGATAAATGTTATGTTCAGTCATCGCTGAGAATGCCAGCCGGTTTGAATTCTTTTTCATAGATGAATAGCGTTTGAATAAGTTGCGCGTTGGCGACAATTAGAATTGCGTCTTTTGGGGGCCTACTAGTCCTCCTCTTTCGTTGCAGGCTTTTTCTTGGAAGCTGCTGCTGACCTAAACAATGGTGCTGTAAAGTAGGTCTGATGATTCTTTTCCCGTATGCGATAATATTGTTTCTTTAAACCTGGACATGGTGACTAAATCCGATGAAAAGACTGCTTTTTCTAACAGCTTTACTTTTGCCAATGCTGGGCTTGTCTGGTTGTTCTTCCGCTGATACCACTGAGCCGGTGGCGTCAGTTTCTCACGACCCGCGTGAATTTGCTAAATGTACAGATGATGATCGCGAGTATAATGGGATTAGCTGTTTTGCAGTGCCGTTAGGAAGTTCGCTCGGTAAGTTCAGAGAACTGGTAACGAGCCAATCTACTCTTAGTGAAGAACCAACAAAGTTTCCGAACGTCTTGCGCAAATATTCCATTAATTCTTTTCCCGGAGCCCCGATGCCGTGGAATGCTTCGGCTCATTTTGTACTAGATGTTGACTGCTACCGCCTTTACACAATTGATGGGTTTTCGTCAGAGTCAACGGGAGAGTGGGTTCGATATTTTTCCAAGAAATTTGGCAGACCAAGGAAAGACGGACTTGCGTCTATCTGGAGTAAAGCTGGTACAAAGCTTCGCGTATTAGATGGAGACCAGCCGCTTATTTCATTTACCCATGATAAGTTGATCGAACTTTCATCTGAGAAGATGGCTGAAGCTATGGATCGTGGAGATTATGTTCACTGACAAGGGTTTTTTACCGGCTATTCATTTCAAATTCTAGGTCACTAACTCGTTTTTCCAGGTCGCTCGGTCCTACCCAATAACGGCTACCCGTTACCGTCAAGGGATTTAGTCACTACTGAAAGAGTTTTAGACACCTTGAATCGCTACGCTACCGAAAAATCGGTGAGAGAGTTTTGTGAATGGAATAGTCAGGGTGTCACTAGCCACCCAGAATAAGGACCCCCGTTGACTAAATTTGTAAGAGCGAGCAAAGAAATTTGATAGAAGGTGCGATCCCGAAACCTTTCTTGAGGATTAAGTAATGGGCGTCTTAAGGCTTTTTCACAATCAAACTCTAGTTGGCACAATAACTAATATCTGCATGGTAGAGAGAGAAACACAAGATGGTGACATCGCTTTGACGCCAGAAAGTTACCAGTACAAACCAATCTTCGATTACTTAACCGATCCTGATCAGCTCAATGGTGCAAATCCTGGATTTGACGAAAGTTACTTTGATAACTGGTATTTGCTGGACGAAGCAAACAAACGCAAAGAGATTGAAATACCAGGTATTTACTTCGATGAAGGACGATCGCTTTGGCAGGAGTGAGCGCTGCTGGGCGCCTTATTGCCAATTCGGTGAAATGAGAAAAGAACAACCCCGGAGTCACCATTGGTGGAGGCCTCCGGGGTTTTAATTCAGGTCAAGCAAACAGATTGATTACTATCAGATCTGTTCTAAGGTTGACAAATCAGTGATACTGCAAAAGGCAACGGATTACGATAGTTGTGGCTAAAGTAGACCGAAACTGTCTTGCTGTCTGCATCTACGGAAACTCCATGTGTTTCAAAAAGCGCATCGCCAGTGTTTGGATTGCCGTTTGGTTGGCGCTCCATTGCGAAAGCAACAGCTAATTTTGTAGCTCTGTCGAGCTTGCATTTTGCACGTATCAGCTGACCGCCTTTAACGGCATCGCCAACAAAACGAACTGAAATTAGGGCGCCAGCCACCGCTGGTGATGCCTCACCTTTCTCCAGTGACGCTTGAATTTCGAGAGGTTCTGTCAAAATACAGGTATCGTTTTTGGTGGCTGTTGAAGTAGACATATCCTTTTGCAAGTTAATGCGTAAAAACAGGCTTACTAGCTTGTTTTCGGCTATATGAGGTTCGCTAAAAAGGTTTCCTACGAGTGAGTATATAAGCGGATCTCCATCGACGATATGCTTGGATTCTGAATTAATCTGGTTGTTTGTTTCCTAATGATGTCAGTTCACTCTATTGGGTGATTGCTTGAGCTGGTTTGAGGTGCTTGATTCCATAAGCAACCTGTAAGTGTGACAAATTATTCTGAAACTTAGGGCTATCCCAGAGTCTTTTTACAGCAATCGCAAATATTTTTATTCGCTGGATAAAGGACTGACTCTAGCAGTTCTTCGACTCGTCTAGGGGTGTAGTTTTTGACCGATACTAAGTAATGATAGTCTTTATTTTCTATTTTGACTCCATGCTCGTAATTCACTTGGTCACCTTTCTCTATTAGCTTTTTTACTAGCGCTACTGCTATATTATTTTCGCTCATTGCTTCATCCCGTTTACTGGACTGTTGTCAGGCACGCTTTGTCTCTGTCTCATATTACCTGGCAAAAAGGAGTTTGAACCATCAAGTTATGTCGATAGATTTGACGTCTGTAGGATCTCTCATTGTAGCTTTTGCCTCTGCTCTATTTGCGTGGCAGTCGAAACGGCGTGCAGATCAAATCCATGAAAGTCAAAAAATGTTGGCTCAGAGGCAATTTATTGTGCCGCTATGGCAGCAGACCTCTACTCTGGCTGAAATAGATTCCAGTAATCCTAAAACAGATGATATTGTCAAAGCTGCAAATGTGCTGGAATTGGTTGCTGTTTGCTATGAAGGTGGCATGGTTGATCAGCTAGTAATGAAAAGAGTTTTTGCTGACAATTATCTTCGTCTGTACCGCCAGATTAACAAGTGCAACAAAATCTCTGGTTTAAATATCGATGGTGACGAGGTTTTGAATCGTTGCCCTGCTGTCAAACAACTATTTAAAGTGCTTGAAGAAGAGGCTGATAGTAAACATAAACCCCCAGTATTAAAACAGTGAGGAGAAATGGCTTCAATCGATACCGCTAAAGAGTTAGTAAAACAAATGCTAGCTGAAGGCAAAACCGGCCTGAAGATAGAGATAGAACATGACACAACTAGAAAAAAATATTTTGTCTTGGTTAGAGAGGCTGCGAGTGGAGATATTGTAGAGACACGTTCCATACTTTATCCATCAGCTTCAAAAGTGTGTGAGCGTTGCGGTAGATAGAACCGAGCGGTCCGATAATAAATGTTATGTTCCAATATGTGTGAGTTTGCGAGTCAAATGGCGAGATTTTGCGAATTATTTGGCAGGGCGTGAGTGCCGAAATGACTACCGGTAACAAAATTTCCATATAATTCGCAATTGTTTGCCAATTAAAGAGCAAAATCACGATTTTTACTCGGGTAGATCAAGCCTTACTATAGTGGAAGAACTTTTCAATTCATTCTGCCTTGCTAGCTCTAATGCGTGAGTCAGTCTCAAATTCATTTCTTCGGACAAGGACTCAGCGCTTATTGGAAATTCAGATGCCAAAACTTCAATAGGAGCCATAAAAACACCGAATAAGCGATAGAAATAGAGGCACAGTAAATTCGACCAGATGAAACACTGAGTTAGAAACGTTCCACGTGAGGCGGTTTGTGACGTTTTTATAGGCACAATGCCAATAAATGAGACGATAAATTTATGGAGACGCACCTCTTTAATTTCATTCCAAGGAATCGAGATTTTGACACAGAAGCTCCGAATTACTATTCCGGTCGAATTCATCTCAAGCACCGGTAAAACTGCACGTGAATAGTGGCGCCTTTGCGCTACATACAAGTAGACGAGAAACAACACGTAACAAACTGCCAGCCACCAGAGTTCTGGGTAAGTACTCAAGAAAGAATAAAGTAGAAAAACAAGCCCTACAGCGACTAACATCATGCGACGGTGCAAGGCTTTGAGCGAGCCGACTCTGTTTTTGTACAAAACCAAAGGCTTGTCAAGATCGCCAATCATTGTGCCATGGCAAATATCTTCGTTAGAACTAAAATCGTCTTGACTCATATGGCAAAATTTGACGTGATCGTTACTTGATTTCAATCTGTTTGTATTATGTTATCAGGCTCCTTTGCCAAAACCGCCTGAATTTCCAAGTTACGGACAGCAATTTGGAGATCAACTCAATCGTAACTCTGGGAGTTAAGTCACGGACACGGCTTACATCATCGCTTAACCTCCTGCCGCAGCGTTAAACCACTCATGTAGCTCGATGCCAACGTGTTTGAGGATGTTCTTCAGGATGGGGGCGTGGACTAGGGGGTTGCGTTTGTGGTGACCGAGGCGGAAGTGGTGGCCGCCTTGTCTGTAAATGACGATTTCGCTGCCTTTGCCTTGTCTGACTTCGCAGTTGAGGTTTTGTTGGAGGATGCGCAGGACTGAGCTTAAGCGAAGGGTCTGTAGTTTGCCGAAGGTAGGGGTTTCTGGTTCTGGTTGGTTTGGTTCCGAGGTGGTTTCTTGTTGGGTGCTAGGGGCTTGGAGTGGCAGGTACTGCTCTAGGTCTTGAGTCTTCTGTTCGTCTGAGCGTTCTGATTCTGATTGACTGATGCTCTGGACGAGTGCTGCGAATTCTTCGTCTGTGGGCTCCAGGTCGGACTGTGTTTGCGACTTGAGTTTGTACTTTTGGGCAATGCCTCTTACGTCAATCTTTTCAAAGAGTGCAAAGAGAGTAGCATGGAGGGCCGAGACTATTTTGACATTGGCTCTGAGTGTGTCTCTGTCTTGGTGGGTTATTTGTTTGGATGTTATCCAGGGAAGGTGCGTGAGGTTAAGGGCGCCGTCGGCTTGGAGGCTGAAGCTCAGTTTGGCTTTGCGATTGTGGACATCTGCTAGGAGTGTTTTGGGGTCTGGTGCGCCGATGATAAGTCCGGAGCCGTGACCGATAGCAAAAAAGAAGGAGAGCACTACTTGTGGTGCTATTTCTATGCAGATATTTTCTGACTTGAAGTTGTGTAGAAGAAATGGTCTCATTTCCTCAATGTCAGAAACTAGTGATTCTAGGATTGAGTAGAGTTCTGCTTCTGGTTTGTTGAAGTCTTCGTTTGTGAGAGTAGCTTTGACTTTGTTTAGAAGAAAAGGTAGATGTTCAGCTTGGTGCCACTTGTAGAGGCTGCTTAGTCCCTGGAGGTAGTACTGGTCCTCTGGATCTTCAGCCACTGAATAAATGACTGTGTGAATGGTCTTTGGGTCGAATTTTGGTTTTAAGAGCTCATTGAAATTGAGCTTCATTGTCTTCCAAGGTATGTAGTCGCAGAGGTCTGCCATGAAGCAGTTATTGGCGGTCTTAGGCTTAAAAGCTATTGTTTCGAGTGGTTTGACCAGGTCGACAATGATTCTGTCGATGACTTTCTTTGGTGTCTTGTCTCTGTGGTTTGAGCGTGACAGGCGGTAACCAATAGCTGTATCTGCCCAGTCTTGGAATTGGTTGACGATATCTTTCACCCTGCTGTCGTTGGACAGTAGGACTTCAGCCATTGATTGTTTGCTGCCAACGTATTCGTTGCTTATTGACTGTACTTGTGTGACTAGTTTGTCTAGTTCATTGAATAGGTCATCTGAGAGTATGTTTTTGAATTGTGAGAGCATTGGCTGTGTTTGAGCTTCGAGTATTTCGTCAGCTCTGCTAAGGTCATGTTTGGCCCATTCTTCCCAGATAGTAAGCCTTTCGTCCTGGGCGAGAGCATCGAGCGACTCTGCTCTTTGTCGGCGAAGGTTTTTAGCTTCCAGGTTGGCTTGATTTTTCATGGTGTCTATTGCTAGTTCGATTTTGCCTGAACAGTGTAGCAGTGGTTTTGGGTCACGTGGCAATGCGGCTGCTATTGCCGTAACCGTTATCTCGGTCCTCTTTTTTCGCTATTTCTTCGTCACTGAGAAATTCCGATTCAGTTTGTAGTGCCCCGTATGAGGCGTGCTGCTTGCTTGTTCATGCGCGGCAATTAGCCTAACCGACGCTCCCCAAAGTCAATCTTGGACCGTGAAGTTGAAATTCGAGGTTGACTTTGGGGCCCAGCGCGTCGGTTTTCCCGCATGAGTCGCATGCCATGCGCGGCGCAGCACTTGGGATAGCTGGGTGATGGCGAAGGAGGATTGGGCTTGGATTTGTGTTGGTAGCCGCTTCTTAATTCTGTCGTCTTGGCGCCACCGGTGCGTCAAGCGTGTTTGTCCAGAGTTCAACGTACCTCCCCTGGCTTGACGCCCGGAGCCAAGCCGAATGGCTTGCGAAGCGGCTAGCCAGAGAGGGATATGTATGGACAGAAGATTATTCGGACTTGATTTGACCATGAACAGCAAAGTGGGTTTTGCTTTCAGTTTGCCCAGGAGCAAGACTTGTATTGATGCCACCGAGGTATGCAAAAAGCTTTGCTATGGACGTGGCATCAGGTATCAGTCAGTGGCGCAAAAAGAAAAGAGGGAGCGCAATTTCAGGACAATTGAGTATTTGCTTGAAATGGGAGGACCAGAGTTATTAGCTGAGAATCTGGTGCTGTTAATTGACCATGCAAGACCACTTGATTGGCTTTCAGCCAAGTTGACTGGACAAAAAGGGTCGATGCCCTGGACCTTGAGGATTCATGATGTTGGCGAATATCCCGACTTCAGGAATATTCCGAGTTACGGCTGAATTCCTATAGAACGTTGACAGCCTGCCCGCCGGAGTCGAGGGTCAGTAATTTTACTCGGCATAGTTTTTACGCTCCT
>Ga0075163_10003645_pt1 | contig 20709 bp, 14 predicted proteins | sample JI1023141ADNA_FD_71478 | JGI IMG/M metagenome (GOLD analysis project Ga0075163, IMG submission 71478) | Wastewater effluent complex algal communities from Wisconsin, to seasonally profile nutrient transformation and Carbon sequestration -... | ecosystem: Engineered > WWTP > Effluent > Algae... | reverse complement strand
TTGCACGTGGTGGGTCTGTTGTGGACCACGGACCTGAAGTGGGGCGGCGACCTGGTGCGTATCCTGCTACCCGTGCTCAGCTTCGGGGCGGTGCTCGGCGGCTCCGACCGACTCGCGCGACCCGCCTTCCGCACCATCCTGTTACTGGGCGCTTGGAGCGTGGTGGCCTGTGCCCTGTTCGGTGCGCTGTTCAGCCAGGCCCGGGCCGATGACTACCGCGGACTGTCGCTCTTCATCAGCCACATCCGCTTGGTGCTCCTGCTATGCCTGGCCATCGCTGTGTTCGTGTGGAAGGGGTGGCAAGGCCCCTGGTGGGAGCGACTGGCGAGGGGTCTTGCCATCCTGTGGTGCCTGTACTTCATCAACCGGTTGGGCAGTGTGCAAGGCTTCGCCATCGTGGGGGTGCTTGGCCTGGTGCTCGTGTGGCGTACCGTGGGTGGTGCGCGGCGTTGGGTCCTGTGGTCCGTTCGCGCCGCATTGCTGGTGGTACCGATCGTGGCCGCGTCGTGGGTGGTGCGCGAGGTCCGATCACGGACCATCCCCCCTCCGCAGGACATGCGATTCATGCCGCGCTTCACGGTGAATGGCGAGCCGTACATACACGAGGTGAACAAGGTGCAGCAGCAGAACGGACATCACCTGTGGACGTACCTGGCTTGGGATGAACTGCGTAACAACTGGCTGAAGCGCAGCAAGCGTTCAATGGATTCGCAGGATGATCGCGGCCATGTGCTCTGGGCCACCGTGGTCCGCTACATGTCCGGCAAAGGGCTCACCAAGGACAGTGTGGGTGTGTGGGCCCTCACCGACGAGGATATCCGACGGATCGAACAGGGTGTGCCCGACCATCTGGAAGGTAAGCGCAGCATGCTGCAGGAACGGTTCGACGAGGTGGTGTTCGAATGGCAACACTACCTGGATGAGGGTGCCACCAACGGGCACTCCATGACCATGCGGTTGGAATACTGGCGCACGGGTTGGACCATCGCGAAGGCGAACTGGCCCATCGGAGTCGGTACCGGCGACACCCAGGTCGCCTTCAACGAGGCTTACGAACATATGGGCACCGATCTTGCCCGCGAGTGGTGGCACCGCGCGCACAACGAATACCTCACGCTGTGGATCAGCTTCGGACTGTTCGGCCTTGCCTTCGCGCTGTTCACCTGGTGGTGGCCGGCTTACGCGCTGGGTGCCTGGCGCGATCCCTTGTTCGTGGCCTGGGCGGTCATCTTCGGCATCTCCTGCCTCACGGACGACACCGTGGAGACGCAGGCGGGTGCCACGTTCTTCGCGTTGTACTACGCACTGCTGGTGTTCGCTGCACCCCGACCCCTCAGCGGTGAGGAAGCGCGCTGATCACCGCCAGGACCTGCTCCGGTGTGATGGCTTGTACCTGCAGGAGTGGATCGCGGATGCGCCCGGCGTCCTTGGCCACCAATGCATGTGCATCGGCCCCGATGGGCGCCCAGCGACCGGGGTGGATGGGACGGGTCGTGGCGTAGAGCCCGATGGCCCGGATGCCACTGGCCGCGGCCAAGTGCAACGGTCCGGTGCTGGCGGCCACCAAGGCGTGGCTTCCCGCGATCAACGCCATCAACTGTTCCAGGTCCAGCCTACCGCCCGCATCGGTGACCTGGGGCAGGCTGCTGCGCAAGGCCCTACGGTAGCGTTCGGCTTCGGCAGCGGTCCCTGTCAGGATCACTTGGTAGCGTGAAGGGTCCAGTGCGGCGATGAGGGAACGGAAGTGGTCCATGCCCCATTCCACCGCGCTTCCTTTGGAAAGGGTGTGGAGTACGATGCGGATACGGTCCGGGCGGAGCAGGGCTTGTACGGTGGCATCAGGCGCAGGTGGTGTGTAGCCGCCAAGCCCCGCCAACCGATCAAGCGGCAAGGTCTTTTCCAGACCGAAAGGGGCCAGGAGCTTCAGGTTCAGTTGCGACTCGTGCAGGTCGCTGCCTTTGCGGGTGAAGTGCACGCGCTGGTTGCAGCTGAACCAGTGCCACCACCGGCCTGTGGTGCCGATGCGCTGCGGGATGTCGGCGTGTTTGCACCAGGACGCCACCTCCCGATGCGGGAACACGTGTATGGCGTGCGAGATGCGCAGCTTGCGCAGTTCCAGCGCGGCCACCTCCGCACCGTAGTGCTGGAACTCGTCCAAGGTGAGCACCGAGTCCACATGGCGGCATTGACGCAGAACGGGTGCGGTATAGGTGCGGCCCATGAAGGTGATGCGTACACCGGGGAAGCGTTCCTTCAGCAGCCCGGCCATGGGCAGGGTCATCATCACGTCGCCGATGCTGTCCGGCCGGCTCAGCAGGATATGCTCAGGATCGGCCATGGTGCAGGGCGTGTAGTTTGGCGTACTTCAGGTGTACCGCTTTGGCGGAGAGGCGGGCGATGTGCCAACCGGCGCGGCCATCGAGCAGGCCACCTTGAAGCAGGTATCCTGAGAGGAACTTGGCCACGGGCGAGAGCCAGCGCTTGACCACCGATGCCTGCTTCCCCGCCGCGTACATCTTCTGCGCGTGCAGGGTGCTGTAGCGTTCGATGCGTTCGGCATGCGAGGCCAGGGTGGGGTAGCTGTAGTGGAGCAGGTCGCCGTCCAACCGGTGGACCGGTATGCCCGGTGCCAGTGCGAGGGTCTCGTGCACATGACTGCCTTCCCAACGGGCCTGGTCGCGGTGGAACAGACGAACCTTGGTATCGGGGTACCACCCCCCATGGCGCACCCATTGGCCGCAGTAGTTGGTGAGGCGGTCCATGGCATAGGCGCCACTCAAGCCCTTGCTTACCGCGTCCTGCAGGGAACGCTTCAGGTCATCGGACAACTCCTCATCGGCATCCAGGCTCAGCACCCAAGGGTGCACGGCCTGGGCGTTGGCGAAGTTCTTCTGGTCGCTGTAGTCCGTCCACTTGCGAACGATCACCCGCGCACCCTCGGCCCTGGCCAATGCAGCGGTGTCGTCGCTGCTCTCGGCATCCACCACCACCACGTCCGTGCATACCCCCTTAAGGGCGCGCAGGCACCGAACGATGTTGTGCGCCTCATTGCGCGTGATGATGACGGCGGAGAGCCCTGACATGGAGGCAAGCTACGGCCTACTACCACAGGTGGGCAACCACGAAACGGCCATGGGCCAGTTCCTGCGATCCGTCCGTCACGTGGTAGATGTAGAGTCCGTCGGCCAGGTCCGCGGTGGTCAATGTCATCCGGCTGTTGTCCATCGCCTTGCGGACCACTATGCGTCCGCTCTCGTCCAGCACCGTCACCAACGCACGGCCCGTGGCGCTGCCAGCGAGGTCCAGGAAGAGCACGCGGTCCGCGGGCGAGGGGAATGCCCTCAGCTCCACAGCAGGCCGGGTCTCCTGCACGGACAATACCGCGTTCAGTTCCACGCAGTAGTCCTCGGTCTCTCCGAAGTCGTAGGTCTCACACGCGTCCACCAAGGGGTCCTGGTACTTCATCATCACACGCATGCGGGTCACGCCCGGGGTGGCATCCACCGGAATGGTGAGGTCGCCGGTCACGGGGTCCGAACCGGGCGCTGCGGTGAAGAGCTCCTCCGCCGTGCTGAAGAGCCCATCCTGGTCGAGGTCCACGAACACGCTCCAGGCCTCGGGGTAGGCGAAGAACGCGAACTCCGGGGTGAGCGTGATGGGGTAGGTGCTGCCGATCTGCAACGGGGTGGCCGCGCCGGTGTAGTCGCCGTATCCATTGTCATCCTCGGTGGTGTTGTCGAGGGTGGCGATGCTCACGTTGGCGATCCACTCGGCCGAGCTGTCATCGCCCTCGGCGGCGCAGTAGGCATTGTCCACACAGGCTCCGCAACCCAGCGTGCTGAACACGGTGGTGGGCGACCAGTTGGCACCGATGCCATCGCACGTGCTCGTCACCTGCACCTCGTACACCACGCAGGAGGCCAGTCCTTCCACGGCGATGAAGTCGGTGGTGATCCCATCGATGGTGGTCCAGTCCGTGGTGCCTTGCTCGCGGTAGCGCACGCTATAGCTGTCTGCGACCAACACACTGCTCCAGGTGACGTTCGCGAGGTCCTCACCCACGAAGCCCATGTTCACGAATACCGGTGCGGTGCAGCAGCCTTCGCTGGTCCACACCTCCTCCGTACTGAAGGCGCTGAGGTCCCCGTTGCCGCAGTTGGCTTGCACGGTGAAGGTGTACGGGGTGCAGGGGTCCAGACCGCTGAGGGCATAACTGGTACCTGCGATGTCGTTCACCACCAGGCCCTGGGGTTGCACGGTGAGGTTGAAGAGCTCGCCGTTCACGGTGCTCCACGCCAGTGTGGCATCGGTGAGGCTGGTGTTGGTGGCCGCCAGGTTGTAGGGTGGCGGGCAGGTGCCGCAGTTGTTCATGATCAGCTCCATGCTGTTGCCTGCGCTGATGCGTCCGCCGGTCACGGTCTGGCCGCTCAGGTTGCCCACAGCCTCCACGCCTTCGAAGAGCTTGTTGCGGATGTACAGGGCTCCGGCCGGTGGGTCGTTCTTCACCAAGGTCATGAGCGTGGCGCAGGGCGCGCTGTAGAGCAGGCCGATGACCCCGGCCGTCAGCGGACTGGCGAAGCTGGTGCCGCTGGTGGTACCGTAGCCCCCGCCCATGCTGGTGGTGAACACGTTGCCACCCGGTGCACCCACATCGATCGTGGTGGCCCCGTAGGCACTGAAAGTGCGGTTGTCATCGATATCTGTGGCTGTGACGCTCACCATGTAGTCGCTGCTACAGGCCGTGGGCAGGTCGCCCACCACGTCCACATCCACGTTGTTGTTGGCCGTGGCGCCGCAGCTCAGCACACCTTGCGCGCCGAGGGAATCGTACACCGCGCACCACAGGGGCGAATCATCGGGCTGCCCGCCGTTGATGCCCCAGCTGGCGTTGGTGGCCACCACGAAGGCGCCCTTCTCCCCATCGGTCTCGTTGTACAGGCGGCGCATCACCCAGGGGTAGGTGTAGGCTTCCACCACATCGGCCTCGTTCACGCTGGCATAGTCCACCACCATCATCTTCACGTTCCAGTTGGCGCCGCTCACGCCGGTGCCGTTGTTGCCGGTGGCACCGATCATGCCCGCCACCTGCGTGCCATGCCCACCGCCGTAAACGTCGTCGTCGTTGGTCGCGGGGTTCCAACCGCGGAAGTCGTCCACGTAGCCATTGAGATCCTCGTCCACCCCGTTGTTCGGTATCTCCGCGTGGTTGAACCAAGCGTTGTCGATCAGGTCGGGGTGGGGCAGGTCGCTGTTCTCGATGATGCACACCACAATGGTATCGCCCGTGGCGGTGAGCCCACCGGTACTGATGTCCCACGCGGCTTCGCTGTCGATGTTCTGGTGGTGCCACTGGCTGGCGTACTGCGCATCGTTGGGCACGGCGCGCCATTGCACCAGGTGGTTGTTCTGGGCCAGTTGCACATCGGCGTGCCCGCGCAGGGCGCGGAGCATCATGGGCTGGGCCAGGGCTGCGGCATCGAAACGCAGCAACCACGCCCGCCAGGGGGCGCTCACCACGCGCTCCACGCGCAGGCCGGTGAGGGTACCGTTCACCATGCGCAGGTCCTGCACCACGGCCTCCACCCGGGCCTCCGGACGCAGCATCACCAGCAGTTCACCGGCGGTGTAGGCGGGTCCCTGCTGTTGCGCCAGCAGCGCGGTGGTTGTGGTGAACAGGAGCAGCAGGGCTCCGACATGGGAACGGATGGCGGTACGCATATCCTACAAAGTTACTGGGAACCTCCCTGTAGGGAAAGCCCCGGTGCCCGCCACCCTTGGAGGCTTGTGGATCAGAGGTGCTCCACCACGAAGGTGCCCCGGCCGAACACCCGATCGCGGCCCACCACCTGGTAGCTGTACAGCCCATCGGCGAGGAAGGCGGTGCTCACCGTGGCACGACCCTGTGTCAGGGCCTGGCGCGCCACCAGGCGACCGGTGCCGTCCAACACCCGCACCTCCAGTGCTTCGTTCGTGGGTGCGCCCTCCAGGTCCAGGAACAGCACGCGGTCCGCAGGATTGGGGAAGGTGCGCAGACCCGAATGGGCCGCTGGTGCATCACTCACCGCGGTGGCCAGGTCCACGTTCACCGGCACGCGCGGGCTCTCGCACACCAGGGGCACGCGCTGCACTTCCCAGTCGTAGAAGAAGTAGTAGAGCGCGTTGGTGTTGGCGCCCGTCACGGTGGTGCCGGTGATGCTGCCCACGCTGCCCAAGGCATAGGGGAAGCTGGGGTTGCTACCGATGCCATCGCGCCACAACTGCGGGTCGCCGCTCATAACCCGCAGGCCATAGGTGCCGGGGCCGGGCACATTGAAGTCCATCTGCACCCGGCTCTCGCCGGTGGGCAGGGTGTAATTGCCTTGTTGCACCACCGTGCCACTGGGCATGTTCACCAGGCCGATCGGTCGTGCACCGGCGCCGTTCGCATACACCTTCACGCTCTTCAGCGTGAAGGCCTCGGTGGCCGTGAAGGTGAGCCAGAAGGTGGCGTTGGTGTGGAAGGCTCCGTTGGTGGCGCGGTCCGTCTTGGCGCCGAACTCCGGTGAGGTCGGCGTCACCACCGTGCTGCTGGCCCAGAAGGTGGTGGGGCTGTTCACCACCGGCGTTTCCCACGGACTGCCGGTGCCCAGTGCGCTGCCACCGGTGGCTGCCGCGTACCACGTGATGCTGTCGCCCGTAGCGTCCAGCGTGGCCGTGCCTGGTGCAGGGATCACCACGTCGTCGGCCACGGGCAGGGGGTTGGGCACCATGGTCAGTGCGATCGGCGCGCTGGTGGCGCTGTTGCAGGGGCCGTTCACCGTCACGCTATAGGTGCCGCTCGCCGTCACGCTCAGGCTCTGCGCCGTGCTCGTGGTGCTCCACACGTTACCGCTGGGGGCCGATGAGTTCAGGGTCACGCTCGTGCCTTCGCAGAATTCCCGGTCGCCGACAAGGCTCACCGTGGGCGTGGGCACCAGTTCGGGCACCAGCAGCGTGCTGGCACTGAAGCCGCTGGTCCCTTCGCTGCACAGGGCCTCGCTCTGGAACTCGTAGGTGGCACAGGGCTCCAGGCCCGTGGCGGTGTAGGTGGGGCTGGTCAGGTCGCTCACCACCGTCCACTCGGCCGCACCCTGCACGCGGTAGCGCACGGTATAGGGGCCCTCGGCTACGCTGCTCCAGCTATAGGTGGCACTGGTGCCGTCCACCACGCTCAGCGTGGCGCCGAAGGGCGGGGCGCAATCGCTGCAGCCCGCCATCAGCAGTTCCATGCTGGTGCCCGCATTGATGCGGCCACCGGTCACCGTTTGGCCGCCCAGGTTGCCCACCTGGTCCACGCCTTCGAACAGCAGTTGGCGGATGTACAGGGCACCTTCCGCGGGGTCCGCGTTCACCAGGGCCATCAGCGATGGGCAGGGGGCGCTGTAGAGCAGCCCGATCACCCCGGCCGTCAGCGGACTGGCGAAGCTGGTGCCGCTGGTGCTTCCGAACCCACCGCCGATGCTGGTGGTGCGCACGTTCTCACCCGGTGCGCCCACATCGATGGTGGTGGCACCGAAGCCGCTGAAGGTGCGCACGTCGCTGCTGTTGGTGGCCGTCACGCTGATCATGAAGTCGCTGGCGCAGGCCGTGGGCAGGTCGCCCACCACGTCCACATCCACGTTGTTGTTGGCCGTGGCCCCGCAGCTCAGGATCCCCGCGGTGCCCAGCGTATCGTACATCGCGCACCAGATCGGGCTGTCCGCCGGGTCGCCGTTGTCGATGCCCCAGCTGGCGTTGGTGGCCACCACGAAGGCGCCCTTCTGCCCGCCGGTGCTGTTGTACAGGCGGCGCATCACCAAGGGGTAGGTGTAGGCCGCCACCACTTGCCCTTCGCTGGTGCCGCCGTAGTTCACCACCATCATCTTCACGTTCCAATTGGCGCCCACCACGCCGCTGCCGTTGTTGCCCGTGGCGCCGATCATGCCGGCCACCTGTGTGCCGTGGCTGCCGCCGTACACCGCGTCGTTGTTGCTTGGCGGGTTCCACCCGCGGCGGTCGTCCACGTAGCCGTTCTGGTCATCGTCCACCCCGTTGCCGGCCACCTCGGCCGTGTTGAACCAGGCGTTGGCCACCAGGTCCGCATGGGGCACGTCGGCTGTTTCGATGATGCACACCACGATGCTGTCGCCCGTGGCCGTCACCCCACCGGTGCTGATGTCCCAGGCGGCCTCGCTGTTGATGTTCTGGTGGTGCCACTGCTGGCCGTATTGCGTATCGTTGGGCACCTGCCGCTCCTTCACCACGTGGTTGTTCTGCGCCAGTTGCACGGCCGGATGGGCCTGCACCGCGCGCAGCACCCGGTCCTGCGCCAGGGCCGCCGCATCGAAGCGCAGCAGCCAGGTGCGCATCGGTGCGCTCAACTCCTGCTCGGCGCGCAAGCCGCTCGTGCGGCCATCCACTGTCACCAGGTCGCGTTCCAACTGGTGGGCGCTCGCGCCGGGGCGCAGCATCACCAGCAGTTCGCCGGGCAGGTAGGCCGGGCCTTGCGCGCGGGTGGTGGAGAGGGACAGGCCCAGCAGGGCGAACAGCAGCAGGTTCTTCATGGCGGTCATACAGCGTTCAACAAACATAGCGGGTTGCGGTTCCCCCACCGGTCCCGGATCGGTCACGGGCACGTCACGAAATGGGTCGGGGGTGGGAAGGCTGAGGGGGGTAGAAGACACAAGTCACAAGTCACAAGTCACAAGTCACGAGGCACACCGGAACCTACCGCGCACCGATCCCTTCGCCCACGCCGTAGCTTTCACCATGCGACGCAACGGACCACCCATGCCTTGGGGTTATCGGATACTGGCCATCTTCCTGGCCGTGCTCTTCATCGGCTGGATGGTGATGGTGGTGTGGTAGGGGCCCTTGGCTGGAGCGGCGGGAGTTGTTCTCATCGTCGGATCGGACAAAGCGATCATCCCTGCGGCTACGCGCAACACCGTAGGCTTATGGTAGCCTGATTCTACCTCGTACCCGGTCTTGTCGAGCGTAGCCATAGGGTACGCTCGATGGGGGAGTTCATGGAGGGTTTCTTCCGGGTGTTCGCCATGGGCATCACCCACACGGTGCTGGCCAACGATATCGTGCAGGGACGCGCTGCATGATCCATCCACGAGCAGCCCTATGGAGGAACAATGGACCGCGCTTGTTCAGCACAGAACGCCGACCTGTTGGGTCGGCGTTCTGTGCTGATGGTGGCCCGTTGTATGCCGCTTTGGTGATCCCGTCTACCGATCAACGACCAGCTTTCGGGTGGTGATCCCTTGTTCCGTGATCAGGCGCACCAAGTACGAACCGCTCCGGTCAAGTTGAAGGTTCATCGTGCTGTTGGTGGCATTTTGTTGAAGCACGATCTCGCCAAGAACGTTCGTCACGGTGATCTCCGCTTGCTCTGTGGGCAGTTCAATGGTGAACAAGCCGCTGGTCGGATTCGGGTGGATGGCGAAGGGCACTTCGGCTGCGATCTCATCATCGATACCACCAGTGGAAAGCAGCCCGGACGTTCTGCCGTGCAAGTACACCGAGACCGGGATATTGCCCTCACCGCCCAGAAAGACCGCTGTGGGCACACGGATCATGAAGGTATGCTCACCGGCCGTGACGGGTCCGAGGTTGATGCGGCGGATGTCGATCACATCACCCGGGCACCAGTTACTGAAGGACTGCCATTGTGCAGGGGTACGTGGAGAAGGACCGTAGATCCCATTCCCTTGTGTGTTGTACATCCGGAAGGGTTCGCAGGTTAGGCGCCCCGGCTTGTAGGTGAGTTTCAACACATCGTCATGGTACGCGTAGTGGAACCTTCTGTTGTACTCTTCCCCACCTTGGTTGGCGCCATGGTTGGAGGTGATCAGGAAGAATGCGGCATCTGTCAGGTCATTGTCCACTTGGAAGGTGACGCTCCGGGTGGTGAGGCCCAGCGTATCGGTGGCTCCTGCCTGATAGTTGTTCATGTTCGAATTGAAAATGAGCGGCAGCAGTAGGTTCGTATCCTGCGCCGGCGCGGGCTCATTTGTTTGTAGGGTCACCTTACCGGTGAACACATCATTGCGTCCGCTGCATCCTGCCACTTGTGTATTCGCGGCATAAGGAACACCGAAAACGGCCAGTTCGATCCAGATGTCATAAGTGGTGGTCAGTTCGGTATCCTTCAGGAGCATGGCCACATTGTCCACATTGAACACGTATGGCACGGAATCAGGCTGTATGTTCTTGTTCATGAACGGCGTGATGAACCGGGCGATCTCGATGTGTTCCACGAGTGCCGGGTCATACGTGGTCGCACCGGCCGGTACCAAGGCCATGTGCACATTGCCGATCCGGTCGTAGTTGTCGCACAAGGCGCCGATCACCACGCGTAACTGCAAGGTGGTGCCGATGGAAGCCAGCTCGGTGGTCGTGAGTTTCCGTGCGAAGAGGTCGTTCCGATGTTTGATCACCCCTGGCTGTGGCGCCACGTCCGTAACCAGTCCCGCATAGCCATCATGGAAGACCACACCGTCCATGACGGTGATGGTGGTTTGTGCGGAGGTCTTGGTCAGGAGAAGACCAAGTACCAAAAGGATCGTAATACGCTGCATGTCCGGGAGGTGATCGTTCATCGTAAAGGTATTGTTCTGGCCCAAGCCAATGGATCCTGGTGTGATGGTCAAGAGGCCATCGATGGAGAGTCTCCGACTCTACGCGCAACCTGCGGCTACGCGCAACACCGTAGGCTCTTGGTAGCCTTAGGCTACCGTGTTCCCGGTCTTGTCGAGCGTAGCCACAGGCTACGCGCTGTTGGGGAAAGCGGAATGGCTCAAGGCATGGAGGCGTAGCCGGGTACATGCATTCAAGACCGGCCAGGTGTGGTAGGTGATGTGATCGCCTTCCAGCGACCAGAACAGCTATCGACCGAAGGGCGATGGCTTCATCGGTTCGGCAATTGCAACACTTGAGCCGCATGGTCGGCGATGCGCAACACGTACAACGCAGGCACCACATCGGGTAGGGCTATCCGCGCCTGCCCTGCAGTGGCACGCACCACCCCCTGCGCCACCGTTCTGCCCTGTGCGTCATAGAGCGCGTAGGGGTGTTGGTCGTCCTTCAGGCCGGTTATCAACACCATGTGATCGGTGGTGGTGGAGATGGTGAGCGCGGTACCTGTTGCGTGCTCTGGAACACCTACTTCTTCGGATCGGAGTTTGACCACCCAAAAATCGATATTCCCAAGATTTGCGGTGAGGTCCCCATCTGTGGAGTTGCTCCTGCCGACCGCCAGCAGTCCTCCATTTTCGTCCACGACGACACTGCGGAACTCATCATCATTCGATCCGCCAAATGTTCTTTGCCAGTTCAGTTCAAGGGATGCGTTTAGCGACAGTACCCAAGCATCTTCCGCTCCTTGATGTTGTGTGACTTGACCATCGATGGATCCGGTCAAGCCGACGCAGAAGAGATCACCATTGTTCGCAGCGACGATATCCCGCGGTGCATCACGACCACTTCCACCAAAAGAGGCACTCGTTATAACGTTTCCAAGTGTATCCAAAGCAATGACCCAGATGTCGTTATCACCCCACGTTTGCATGATCTGACCTGCGGTGGAGTTGGTGTACCCGGTGACATGGAGTTGGTCGGAAGGCCCGTAGCACAGGGCAAGTGCTTGACTCGCTCCATTCGACTGGAGGATCCGTTGCCACTGGATGTTCATTTGGTCATCGACAGCAAGGATCCAGATGCTGTGCTGGCCGGAATTGCCGACGACGTCGCCGTCCACCGAACTGGCAGAGCCACACATAACGATCAGCCCTTCCGGGGTTACGGTCATATCGTTTCCATCTTCCGTAAGTGCGCCACCGTAGCACCGCTGTTGGATCAGATCGCCATTGGAAGCGATGCGAACAAGATAGTAGTCGGACAAAGGGCCATGGTATCCCGGGATCTCGTCGGAATTGGTAGCACCGAAGGCCATGTAAGAACCGTCACTCATTCGTTGGATGGAGAAGGCATACTCATCACCGGAACCACCAAAGGTTCGTTCCCATTCAATGTTGCCCGCACCACTGAGCTTGATCACCCACATGTCCCTATTGCCTAAAGAGGCGATCACATCGCCATCGTTGGAACGCGTTTCTCCCAGGATCAAGTAACCCCCATCGGGCGTACTCAAAAGATCGCGGCCTTCGTCGAACGCACTGCCACCAATACAGCGCTGCCATACGAGTGAACCCGTGCTGCTGACCAGTGCTACCCAAATGTCCAATTGACCATGTTGACCGGTTACTTGACCATCGATTGACCGGCTTGATCCTACGACCAGGTGATCACCGGTCGAGGTGATCACGGAACGCAACCCGATATCCATATTACTGCCTCCCAAATTCACCTGCCAATCAATGGCAGGTTGAGCATGGAGGAACATAGGAACAAGGCCGACCAAAATCGAGCTCGATCGGAAAATGTCCATCGTGGTCTTTGTTTGAGGGATCGTTCGTAACACAAAACGCCTGAGCCGCCGCAGGGCCTCCGCCTCGGGACCCTGCGCATTCGAAGCCGAACGCTCAAGCGAACTACTGGCAGATCGCTTCATCCTGCAACGCCAAGGTATGCACCAAAATTGCCATTTACCACCCCCCCAAACGCACAAGGCCCCGCAGCACATGCTGCAGGGCCTTTTCATCCAGAAAAGCGCGTTGTTAAGGGTGCGCGTAGATCAAATGGGGGCGGTAGGCGAGGGGCGTGCCGCGTACCATGCGGGTGCCCACGATGCTGGGGCGGTAGCGGCGGCCGATCAGGTGGGCGTGGGCGGGCAGGTGGCCCACGGGCAGGTGCAGGTAGGGTTGCAGCGGCAGCAGCCAGCGTTGCAGCTCCAGCCCCACGGCGGGGCTGTCGGCCACGATGAGGCCGTGGCCCAGCAGCGGCAGCAGGAACCCGCGCACCTGCGTGCCCTCGGCGTACACGCTGCCCAGGTAGAGGTGCTCGCGCAACAGCGTGCTGCGGTCCTCGCCGGTGGCCTGCTGGTCCAGCCGCAACACGGCCAGGCCATGTTCGGGGGCCAGGTCCACCACCTCGGCGCGGGTGGCTTCCAGGAAGTGGCCGTGGGTATAGTGCAGCAGGCTGCCGGTCTCTTCGAAGCCGCAGGCGGTGTAGGGCGCCTCGGCACCCGGCGGGGCGATGGCCACTTGGCTGTGGGCGCCGTGGGCCTCCATCCATTCCACCAGCGCGGCCAGCAAGGCGGGGGCCACCTCGGTGGTGTGCGGTGCGGTGTGCAGGTGGCGCACCCAGCCGCTGCGGCCGTGGACCAGGCCGCAGGCATGGCCCAGCAACTGCGCACCCTGCTCGGCCTTCAGGGCCTGTGCATAGGGGGTGTGCAGGTGCCACAGCAGGCGACCCCGACAACCGGTGTCGGTGGGGTCCAGTGCGCAGGCGGCGGCGAGGTCCGCGGCCGTGAGCGGGGCGATGTGGAGGGGGGCGTTCATGGGTTCGTTGGGATGCACCATGCCCCGACGTACGTCCCGGAGAAGGTGCCGGGCGCACGTCGGGGGCATGTGTGAGGGTGCAGCTTAGGCGGCTGTTGCGCTCGCGGCCTCGCTGGGGATGCTCTCGCCGGCCACACCTTCAGCCACCACACGGAAGCTGTAGGTCTTGAACCGATCCAAGCCATCCACCACCAGGCGCACCTTGCCCGTGAGGGCGATCAGTTCCCAGCCGGACTCCGAGCTGGGGTCGCCGGTGGTCTGGTACACCTTGTAGATGCGGCGTCCCTTGCTCGCACCCCAACGGACCACCACTTGACCCAGCACCGGGGTGGCCTCTGCACGCATGTTGCCCGGTGCGGCTGGCACACCACTGGCCTCAGGCTTGCGTTCCACATCGAGCCCCGCGCTGAGGATGATCTCCTTATCCCCACCGCTAGCCAGCTGCACATAGCCGCCCAACAGGTGGAAGATCTCCTTGGCCTCCTGGAAGGCGAGGTCGCGCGCTTCCTTCTCCAACTTGCCCCGGTTGAAGGCGTAAGCGGCCTCGGCAGCTTCCAGCTTGTCCGCCGATGCGCTCACGTCACCCAGTGCGGGATCCGGAAGGGGGTTGGGTGCCGCGAAGGCCGGATTACCGGTCATCATGGTCACGCAGTTCCTGATCTTCCCGACCAGGGTCATTGGCGTGATGCGGCTGATACGAAGTGACGCGAAATACCATACTTTTTTCATCTGCTCCCCGAATTTGTGGGTTGCGGTTTATATGCAGCAACACGGATCAAGGTTTGTCGCACGGACGCCCATAGCGTGGGAACATACCCCGCGCTATAGCGGCGGTAAAAGCGATGGAATGCACGCCCCACGCGGGGTTCCGAACGATCACCACCTCCACCGTGGCCAGGACCGTCCCCAGCACGTGGGAACAGCGCATCGCAGCCCCCAAGCGATCCGAGCGCGTATCCATCCAATGGAATGGTCGGATCGTACAGCTTGACGAGGAGGTCATACAGCTTGATGAAGGGATCATACAGCTGAATGATGTGATCATACAGCTTGATGACGGGAGCATACAGCTGAATGAATGGATCATACAGCTTGATGAATGGAACATACAGCTGAATGAATGGATCATCCAGCTTGACGATGGGAACATACAGCTGAATGAACGGATCATACAGCTTGACGATGGGAACATACAGCTGAATGAATGGACCATACAGCTTGATCATGGGAACATACAGCTGAATGAATGGATCATCCAGCTTGAAGAAGAGATCATACAGCTGAATGATCGGATCATCCAGCTTGAAGAAGAGATCATTCAGTTGAATGAATGGATCATCCAGCTTGAAGAAGAGATCATACAGCTGAATGATCGGATCATCCAGCTTGAAGAAGAGATCATGCAGTTGAATGAATGGATCATCCAGCTTGACGACGGGATCATTCAGTTGAATGAATGGATCGTTCAGCGTGGCGCAGGGGTCCGCTAGCGCGTCGGTATGGGCGAAGTGCAACACCACCTACCCGCGCACACCCACCCACCCTCCCAACAGCCGACAGCACCTCGCTTATAGTTGAACGCGCGCGCACGCGTACGCGCGTTCCTAAGTATTACGCACTTACCAGGGACGTATGAATAACATAGCTCAGCTACGATCCATCAGGGGCCATTGCACCCCAGCGCCGACCACGACCACCGATGCGCCGATCCATCCGCACTATTCCGTGCGCCGCTTCACAGCCGCACGAAGTTGAAACGCAGTGCCAGCCGCAGCAGCGCCACGCGGGTGCGTGCTTCCGTCTTGCTCACAATGTTCTTGCGGTATTTCTCGGCGGTGTGGATACTGATCTTCATGCGCTTGGCGATGGTCTGCCGGCTGGGGCTCTCGTCGGAGATGTAGGCCTTCAGGAACTCCCGTTCGCGTGGGCACAACGCCTTCTCCAGCTTCTTGCGCAGGGCCATCGGGCTGTTGGGGTCGGGCGTGTGTTGCACTTGGCGCATCAGCAGCTCGTTGGCGTACAGGCCCGTGTGGTAGAGGCTGTCCAGCGCGGCCAGTAGGGTGGCGGGCTCCACGGCCTTGCCCAGCACCCCGTGCGCCCCGGCCTGCAGCGCCGCGTACACCGCATCGTCCGTGGGGTCGTGCGTAATGGCCAGCAGCTTGGTAGCGGGGTGGTGGGTGCGCAGCCAGCTCAGCGTGGCGAAGCCATCGCGCCGGGGCATCATCAGGTCCACCACCGCCAGCTGCACCGGGGCCGTGGTGGCCAGCTGCTCCTCCAGGTCCACCCCATCGCAGGCTTGCACCACCAGCTGCCCGCGCGGCCACACCGCCAGTTCCGCGGCCAGTGCCTGCCGCACCAGTACATGATCCTCCACCAATGCGACACGCCAGCGATCAAGGGGTTTCTTGGCCATGGAATAGGGGGTTGGTTTGTTCCAGTAGGGTGGGGCCTTCGCCCCGCTTCCGTCCTGCCCGCTAGTGCCTGCGCCGCGCTTTTCGAAAATGAAGAATAACCCCCTGTTGGTATGGCTTGGGGTGGGGGAGTTTTTAACGGGGGGTGGTGGAAAGGGGGGATCAGCCGATCACGGTTGAACAACGCACGAGGCACTTGGAATGGGGCACGGCCACGTCAACGATGGGTCGATCACCACCAACACCTTGGTTGGACAATTCCGGGAACGGACCTATCTTCGAGATATGGATACGAACGAGCGATGTTACGTCTGTAGCGGAAGCGGACAATGTGGCACCTGCCGAGGGTCAGGGTCGCAGAGCACCTGCTTCAGTTGTTATGGTCAACGCCAACTCAACGGCATGCCTTGTCCCGGATGCGGAGGGCGAGGACATATACCGTGTAGTTGGTGCAATGCTTCCGGGCGTTGCGCTGGTTGCGGCGGAACAGGTAGACGCTAGGCTGTTCAACCAGCGCATGGCGCTTTTCCCACTAGGAGCTTATATCTTCGCCTAGGGACCACTACGAAGACCGTCCCATGGTGGAAGCCCAGAACGCGTGACGGAACTGCAGAGCCATGAAAAGGAGCATGTTGAGTACCAGGTGAAGTTCGAACTGAAGACACCAACGATACATTTGAAAATTACCCTATCCAATTTTAAGCTACTCCTAGGGATCACCCTCTGGTTGAAATTATTCCAATGATCAGCGAAGCCCCGCCATCCGGCGGGGCTTCCTATTTTCACGCCATGCCGCTCTTCCAGTCCGCTGTCCTCAAGAAGTATCTGAAGCAACAGGATGGATCCCGTATCGCAGGTGCTTACGCTGCATTCTCGGCCTATTTCCACAATGCCGAACGGCAGCAGAACATCCTGAACGCTAAGGAGGAGCAGTTCCAAGAAGGGTTCCTCCGAGAGTTATTCGTAAAGGTGCTGGGCTACACCCTGAACCCCGACCCGAACTTCGACCTCACCAGCGAACTCAAGAATGAGAAGGGTAGCAAGAAGGCCGATGGGGCCATCCTGCAGGACGGCAAGGCACTGGCCGTGATCGAGCTGAAAGGCACCGATACCACCGACCTCGGGACCATCAACACCCAAGCTTTCAACTACAAGGCCAACCACACGCATTGCGTTTACGTGGTCACCAGCAACTTCCAGAAGCTTCGGTTCTTCATTGACAATGCGGTTGACTGGTTGGAGTTCGACCTCTTCACGCTGAATGCCGAGCAGTTCCAGCTGCTGTGGTTGTGCCTGCAGCGCGACAATGTGCTGGGCGGCCTTCCGAAGAAGGTGAAGGCCGAAAGCCTGCAGGAGGAGGAGAAGGTGACCAAACACCTCTACAAGGACTACAGTGCCTTCAAGAACGCGCTGTGGGTGGACCTCTGTACCAACCACCCGGAGCACGACAAGCTGCTGCTCTACAAGAAGAGCCAGAAGCTGTTGGACCGTTTCCTCTTCGTGCTGTTCAGTGAGGACAAGGGTCTGTTACCGCCGAACACCCTGCGCGGCATCCTCACCGACTGGAAGAAGCTGATCGAACTGGACGAGCACCGCCCCCTGTACGAGCGCTGCCAGAAGTACTTCGGCTACCTCAACACCGGCTTCAAGAGTCCCACCCAGGACATTTTCGCCTATAACGGTGGCCTGTTCAAGCCCGATGAACTGCTGGACAGTGTGCGCATCAGCGATGCCGTGCTGGAAACGCACTTGGGTACGCTGACCAAGTACGACTTTGCCAGCGAGGTGGATGTGAACATCCTCGGCCACATTTTTGAGCACAGCCTCAACGAGATCGAGGCCATCACCGCCGAGATCGAAGGGCGCGCGCTGGACAGCACGAAGACCAAGCGCAAGAAGGACGGCGTGTTCTACACCCCGAAGTACATCACCAAGTACATCGTGGAGAATACCGTGGGCCGCTTATGTGCCGAGAAGAAGGACGAGTTGGGCTTGGATGACGAAGAGTATGCACGCGGCCGCAAGGGCCGACAAAAGAAGACCATCCAGGAACTGGACACCAAACTGGATGTGTACCGCGATTGGCTCCTGAGCCTCACCATCTGCGACCCCGCGTGCGGCAGTGGCGCATTTCTGAATCAGGCGCTGGACTTCCTGATCGCCGAGCACCAGTACGTGAACGAACTGGAAAGCAAGTTGCTGGGCCAGAGCATCGTGTTCAAGGACATCGGTGACCACATCCTGGAGCGCAACATCTACGGGGTGGACATCAACGAGGAGAGCGTGGAGATCGCCCGCCTGAGCCTATGGCTGCGTACCGCCACGAAGGGCCGCAAGCTGAACGACCTCAGCGGCAACATCAAATGCGGCAATAGCCTGATCGACGACCCCGCCGTGGCGGGCGACAAGGCCTTCGATTGGAAGAAGGAGTTCCCTGCGGTGTTCGCCAAGGGTGGGTTTGATGTGGTGGTGGGGAATCCGCCGTATGTGGATGTGAAAGCACTGGAACCAGCGCTAGTAGACCACTTGTTCAAAGTGTTCAAAAGCGCGAACAATCGCATCAACCTCTACTCGACCTTCATTGAGCATTCGATCACACTGTTGCATGACGTTGGTTCCTTCTCGTTCATCATCCCGTCCTCCTTGTTGACACAGGAATCATACCGTGGGCTCCGCGAGATCATTCTTGACTCGACTACGGTTCAGTCAATCGTCAGGCTGCCGAATGAATCTTTTGGTGGCGGCGCTGGCGAAGTGAAAGTGGATACCATCATCCTCACATTCCGGAAGGGCAAAGGCAGTGACAAGGCCGAGGTGTATGTGTACAAAGGGTTCGACAGGATCAATGAGATCACCCGCCTCAATACGGACGTCTACTTCGAAGCGGACACCAATGATTGGCGTGCTGATCCCAATCGTGTGTTCAGGATCAACGTGGATGATTCCGACGTGTCATTGATATCGAAGCTCGAAAACGGTACCGTCCCGCTGATCGATTGCGCGGAGTTCTGTCTGGGCCTCACTCCTTACGACAAGTACCGGGGTCACACGCCCGAACAAATCGAGGGGCGCGTGTTCCATGCCACGAGTAAGAAGGATGACTCATTCAAACCACTCCTTGCTGGCAATGACATCACGCGCTACAACGTGACGTGGAATGGCGAAGAGTGGATCAGCTATGGGAATTGGCTTGGTGCTGCTCGTGAGCCAAGGTTCTTTACTGAGAAGCGCATTTTGGTCAAGCAGATCATCGACTGGTCAGCCAAGAGGATATGGTCTGCATTGACGACTGAAGAGTTGTACAACACCCAGAACGCCTTCAACCTGTTGCCCAAGCAAGGCTATTGCGCGGAGTACATCGTTGCCGTTCTCAATAGTTCGTTGATGTCCTTCTACCATCGGAAGAAATACCTCGAAGAGTTCAAGGACCGGTTTCAGAAGATCCTCATCAAGGACTGCAAGCTCTTCCCGATGAAGCCGGTCGGCACCAAGGTTCAGGAGCAGTTCATTCCGTTGGTCGCGCAGATCATTGAGCAGTCGTCGAAGTACAACGCAGCAGTTCTATCGGTTGGTGATCTCCTCCGCTCCAAGTACACGCTCCCCACGCTGAGCCGCGCTCTGGAGAACTGGCTTAGCTTGGAGTTCAAGGGCTTCCTGGCGGAGCTGAAGAAGGCGAAGGTGCAGCTAAGCCTGGCCGAAGAGGCGGAGTGGCTCAGTTACTTCACGGCAGAGAAGGCCAAGGCCCAAGCGCTGCAAGCACAGATCGCGAAGACGGACCGGGAGATCGATGCGCTGGTGTACCAGCTTTTCGGGTTGACGGAGGAGGAGGTGAAAGTGGTGGAGGGGAAATGAAGCAATCGGATGATGGAACCATGAAGAAGCCCATTCAGGAAAAGATCAAGACCGGACTTTCAGGAGTCGCGGGTGAGTATTTCGTTGCAGCGCAGCTTTCCAGGCTTGGTTACGTCGCATCTATCAATCTGAAGAACACGCGAGGCGTCGATCTACTGGTGATGAACGAAGCAGCCATGGATACGATCATGGTGCAGGTAAAGACGCAGCAAGGGTCCAAGCGCGAATGGATGCTGACCGAGAAAGCGGACACCATGCAGAATGAGAAGCTCTTCTATGTCTTCGTGAACCTGAATGGGATCCATGGTCAACCGGACTATTTCATTGTTCCCAGTAAGGTCGTGGCCGACTATGGTCTTCACGACCACACCACTTGGTTGAATACACCAGGAAAAAAGGGCCCTCACAAGGACAACTCGATCCGGATCTTCAGGGATCCAGAATGCTTGTATAAGGACAGGTGGGATCTGCTAGGCTTATGAGCCCGGCGGGTCGGTAGAAGGTGTGCAACCAACGAACAGGATTAGAGCAATGGCAAAAGGAAGATCACTACAGGTCGCGGAGAAGGTCATGTTCGCAGCGTTCAAGATCTTGAAGGAGGCCGGCGGTGAGTTGCGGGGAAAGGAAGTCCTTGAACGCATCGAAGCAACGGTGCCATTGGATGATTTCGAGACCGAACGTTACGTGAAGACAGGAAATGTACGTTGGAAAAGTATCCTGCACTTCTACTCGATCGATTGCATCAAAGCAGGCTATATGCGTAAGCAAAAGGGCCTCTGGATCTTGACCGACGAAGGAGCAAAGGCCATGAAGCTCGGGCCTGACAAATTCATGGATTCGGCCACCAAGAAGTACCGCGAGTGGGACGCCAAAAGGAAGAAGGAGATCATAGTTCCAACGGATGAGGTTGAAGAAGCCGTGGTTCAAGGAGATAAGGGTCAAGCTCAGAAAGCCCGTTTGGACCAATACGAGGAAGAAGC